>BNJV01001236.1_pt1 | contig 92234 bp, 154 predicted proteins | sample 8540591 | NCBI WGS metagenome assembly BNJV01 (sample SAMD00202457, study PRJDB9452) | human saliva metagenome | host: Homo sapiens | reverse complement strand
GGGCTGAGGATGTTATGATTAGCCCACATGAATGGTCAGCCTCAGTTCTTTTCGATAAAACAGAGCATCAGTAGTCTATCGTTAACCCACAAACAGTTGTGTTCTTCACGCACAGCACATCGCGGTCAGGTCACAAAGACCATCGCCCATCTGGGATCAATTCAGATTAGCCGTCAGGCATCAGCAGTGGCGGCTGGCTGGCTGCCACAGCGCCAGCGCCTCAGCCTCCATTGCCCTTCATACCAGACCATCACAGGCTCAGGCACTGCCCCGGCCCATCGGCCCCACGACGCCCCATCATCTCGGGCACAGGTTCCGCGCAGCCACAGCAGAGGTTAACGCCGGGAGTTGCCCGCTGGTCAGTTCACCAGCCCACCGACCGATCACGCCGCCCGTCATCAGCCGCAGCGACAGCCGAGAGTCCGCCAAAGATATTGCGCCAGTGCCCTTGGCCGAGTCCATCAGCCGTCAGCAGTTTTATCGATCATTCCAGTTCTTTCATTTTAAATACACACCACCCCACACTTATAGGGTCACACAGGTAAGAGAAAGACGGTTTTTCTGTCAATATAATTGATTTCAACAGAATTAACCAGGTCCGGTCAGCGTAAGCAATCATGGATGTAGTTTGGTCCAGCAGGTTAACGTTTGCCGGTTGATAATCCTCATCAATATCCGTTGCAGAATACGTTACAGCCTTTCCACATTAAGATTTTCTCCAAAATCGCAGCAGCCTTAGCCCTTTAGCCACTGAGGTCGTGCCACACGGCGACCAGATTACACCAACGTTACACGCCTTGGGTCAGCTTTTCAGAAATACGTCAGTCAATGATCGTGAAGTGAGCTGTTTTCCAGCATTCATCAAGTCTAAAATTGATAGCGCCTTTTCAGGGAAATTTCACCCTGTTACTTCATCATTATCCCCACCCAGGAGGATTATCTCATAATTTTAAAACCCTTTACAAACTAGGGATTAAACTCCATTATAGTAGGTTATTTCAAACACAAGCACAAAGATTATATGTATAGTTGAAGAGTTTCGAGACCATAAGGTCTGCTCAACGAGCGACATATCAATCAGCGCATAGATGGTTGATGAGATCAATCAGAGCGAAGCTGAACGCCCGCTGAAAGAACGGATGATCTCACCTCAATGGATCTATCCGGGTGACCATCCGAGGTCCCGAGATATCACACCAACCGCGATATCACTGTTCAACGATGACGGCGCCTTCCTGCGGCTCACACACCTTCTGGTAGGCCTTGTTCCTTCCACACCAGCGAGACCGGGCGCCCGCTTGTCTGGCATTCACTTGACCAAGACACACCAGCCCGCCACTGGTTTGCTGTGCTCCCATAACAGCGCCAGCCGTTCAAACGTTCAAGAACGACCGCTGATAGCGCGAATTTTGCCTTCATTGACCGCAGCCAGCCAAACACCGCCCACACCCCAAACCTGGCAATATCGGAACGGAGCCGGCCCATTCACCGTCAGAACCGTCGACGGGTCCTGGCGCCTTCGCATGGTCTGAAATAGCGATGGAAGATCGCGAGGGTCAGGTATTTAATAACCGTTGGTCGGTGACCGTTTCAGGACTGGCAGATCATCTTTCCATTCTTCCACCAGTGATCCATATCCAGTTTTCATAACACCGGAATCGAGTCTCTGAGCATCACATCTCGTAAAACGGAGGAGCGACCATCAACCGCTCAGGCCCCACACCCGCAGCACACCCCTTCTCACCACCAGCGACACCGTCCGGCCGAGCCTCAACGCCGAGCCTGTCTTGCTTCCTGCAGCACCGATGGCACCGTCACACGGACGGGAAGATCACATCACTGCGGTTCACCTTTCACTGACGGACAGCCCATAGCAACGATCCCCGAGGCACTGGTCGACCGACACCACACTGCCTCCCCGGCCACCCAGGCGGCAGACACTTGTTTGACTGTCAAGATGTGAGGATATCCTGCAGAGCCCAAGTCTGTCTTTCCGTTCCCTGTCAACATCCAGGCGACCAGCGGTACGGTCAGACACTGTAGTGACCACCCTGCCCACTGGCGGGGTCACCATAGACCTGTCATCAGCACGATCGGTTACGAACCGACGGAAGCGCCCTGATGCAATCCTTTCCACAGAAGACAGCCGGGTCAGCGAAAAGCGAGGAGCCTGGCCGCCATGACGCCCCTCGCACCATCAGCACGACGATCTTTCTCGGTGAACAGCACGGCCTGAAACCCAACGCCACCGCCGTGAGCCCAGGCGCAGCCAGGTCATCATCTGGCTGCCCATAATACAACCTGACGGTAGCGAATGAACATGATGCCAGGTCACACAGCATTGAGCACGGGTCTGTGTTCAACAGCACATCACCTCTGACAGTCATTTTCGATCCCAGCCCCACCCTCCAGCCAACAGTCCGTCTTCACCGACCGTGCCGCCCTTCTCGATCAACGAATGATCCAGCATTTGTTATGAAAACTGGCGATTTCATCTGATTCATCTCAGCCAACCCATCGCGTCCAACCGGCTGTCTGAGATGCATCATTTCAGGCGACGTGCCCGCATCAAATCTTCCAAGAGTTCATTCAGCGTCTGATCGATCAGATCGGTTAGAGAGAGAGATTTATCATTCGATAATATCATTTAAAGATAGCAGCTATTAGATCATATCTGCTTCCTGACAGCTAACACGGGCCACATAACCATGGTGCCACGCCCCAAATATCGACCATTTTGCAGCATTGCTCATATTTATTGCGGTGGCAGCAGAAACCAGAGGTAAGTGGGTAGGACACCATTAATACTGGATGACACAGCGGTCCTTTATCGTCAGAAAGAGTCGTATCTGAGACCAAAGAGCATCCTTTTCGTACAATATGACCCAAAGCCTTGAGTTGATCCAGCCATCGTACTTCGTCAATTACCATGAAAGAGACCTGCAGAAAATAATCATCCATTTCGATATAAAATGAGCTAGCGTCTTCTTAATATCTTCAATTTTTCCTGGAACAGCCAAGTCTTTGAAGTGAGCAATTCTATCTTGCTGCTGCATGTTGAGCTTTTCAAAGCACTTCTTTATCCACGCTAGCCCAGCGGTCTCGAGTGATACTCAGGGCCCGGTAGCCATTGTCAGTCAAGCTTCTAGGAGATGGTATCTGCACGAAAGGTAGGATTCCATCATCTTGTTTTTCAGGAGACCAATATGAGTCCCTTTGCCAACTCTTGGAAAGGCATTTCCCAGAAATGGCCAATGATCATACTTGATTTGCCACGCATCAATAACATGAGTATTCTGCTTTGTGCGTTGTAAGCAAGGCACATCGCAAAGAGGCCATTACCAGGGCAGATCCATACCAAGCTGCGCCCACCATGGCCTACCTGTCTAGAGGGCCTGTTGGATTTGCAGAAACATATTCCACTTGAATGGTATCTCGAGCGCGAAGCTCTGCTTACCGTACCCTTTTAACAGCCAAAAGAATGGCCTTCCAATTGGTCATAGGAACCATATCGGACCTTGAGAAAGAAGTGACAAAGCCTGCTGCCTGCAACTACTGCATGGTCGCACGATCAGTCCATCTGTGCCACAATAGCTTCAGCCGCTCACCTGAGTGCCTACGAGCAACTACGTGGACTTTAGTTATAGCAATATTGGTGGAAAAATCACGAATTCCTTTTGCCGGAGGTACCTCCAAGAAGACCAGAGTAGTGGCCTACTGGCAAGCGCCCTGCTGCATGGCCTTTTCCACAGCCTCTACCAGCCCTTGTTTAAGGACATCTCTCATATCCATGCCTTCCTCCCACCCTCAATATCTAACTGATTATAAAATTGAGCTTGTCCTTCCAGGCTAATATCAAGCCTGCGGACAGAACATCGATCCTCCCAGCATCTACCTCCAGTTCGTGAGTAGCCACACCCATAGCCAAGTCTCCCCAAAGGCGTTTGGTAGATAATATCCTGTTCCCGGCCTAGTATACTCATGGCGCATTAGTGGATACAAACGTTTGCTGACCTAGCTCAGGAAAAGACTTTCCTGCAGACAGTCATAGTCGACCATTGGAAGGGAGTCTCCTTTACACGAAGGAATGGATCGAGGCGCTTGTATTTCCTATCTAGAACAGTTGGAGAGCCATGGTATCCCTGGGCTGTGACGGATCGCAATCAGCTGTCTCGGCATTACCCCTATAAGAGAATTCTTGATTGGCACCTGATTGGGATGTGGTATTCAAAACCGTGGTGGATCCAGATTTGATTTTCATCAGGTGGGAACTTTTAAAATCTATGCCTTTTTCCTGAAGGAGAAGAGGAGAGAAAAGCAACTAACACTTTACTAAGAAACTTATCCGCGATGGGGGAAGGTTGTATCCTTTTTGAACCTATGGATACAGGTGCGTGGGTGTACGAGCCTCATGGACTTTTTACAAGGAGCAGGACTATGCCAAGGCCGTTGTCCCTTTTGGGAGATGGTATGAATGACCTGTTCATGTTTAAACCAGATTGGTTTAAGATTGCCAGGGAAACGGACGTGATGAATGAAAGAACGAGCGGATTGGCGGTTACCGATGATTGCGATATGATGGACAATCTGGAAGGCCTGTCGGGTTTGGTTGATTCAGTATCTTCCGACGACGTAATTAGTAACCCTAGTGAGGTTTGTTATGAATGTAAATAAATGCTAGATGCTCTGAGCTTAGGTGTCATTCTTCTACCGGGTCTACAGCTTGCGGTACTAGCCAGGCTAGTGAGAGAGACACTAAGGCACAAAACGGCGGAGAGCCAGAGTAAGATGCCTGCTTTTTCCAAGGCACCTATAGCAGATGAATATGCTGTCTTTACAACAAAATATGGGATCCTTTAAAATTCGCCTTTATGGATCTAAAGCCCTATTACGGTTAAAAATTTTGAATATTTTAGTTAAGAAGGGCTTTTTATAATGACCTGACCTTTCACCGGGTTATCGATGATTCATGATTCAAGGGGAGATCCTGCAGGAATGGATCTCGTGGCCCAGGTTATGAAACTCCCTGATGAATCCAATGATCTTCACTTTTAATAAGGCCGGTATTTTTAGCCATGGCTAACTCGACCTAGCACAGGGGGATCTCAATTCTTCATCACCCTGGCACCGACAGATTGGCTAGAAAACTAAGCACACCATTTTTGGTGAAGTAGGTAAGGATGGATGTAGTCCAAAAGATTGGTCAAAACTAAGACTGGTAAGAATGATAAAACCCGCCAGAGCCGGTAATTATTCAATCCATCACATTAGAACCTATTCAGGATGATAAGTAAGCATGGTTGATAGGTTAGAAACTATTTCTTGACTTATATAGTTCGTTGTGCAGATGGATCTCTTTATACGGGTTGGACCAAGGATTTAGATAAGCGCCTAGAGGCTCATAATGGCCAAATTCCTGGCGGGGCCAAGTACACGCGAACTCGAGGCCAGTGACCCTAGTTTGGTACAGCCTTTCCAGTCTAAAACGGAGGCCCAATCTCGGGAATATTGGATAAAAAGATGACGAAAAAGGAAAAAGAAGCCTTGGTTCATTCTGGCCGTCAATCTATAAAATGACGCCTATTTGTGATATAATTAACCGATATGATTGCGAATCCATAGGGTTAGGAAATGAAGGAAGTTCTAGTATCTGTTAAGTCTATCCAACGGGATACAGACGGCCAAGACCAGGTAGTAGAACTGGTTTCTCCGGGGACCTATGGCGAACGTAATGGGGTTTTATTACATACGCTATGATGAATCGAGCGCAACTGGGCTAGAAGGTTAAGACGACTATTAGGTGTATCCCAATTCCTATTGTACCTGTGGGACTGGGCCAGCTATTATGCGCTGAGCATATACTAGGCCAGGAACGGATATTATCTACCAAACGCCCTTTGGAGACTTTGGCATGAGTGCTGACTACTCAATGAACTGGAGGTAGACACAGGAGGATCGATGATTTCTGTCCACTTGGGCCAGTGATGTTAGCCTGGAAGGACAAGCCCAATTTTTATAATCAGATTAGATATTGAGGTGCGGGAGGAATAGCATGGATATGAAAGATGTCCTTAAACAAGGGCTTGTAGAGGCTGTGGAAAAGGTCAGCAGCAGGGACCTCGCCAGAACGGCCAATACTCTGAGGTTCTTCTAGAGGTACCTCCGCAAAAGGGAATTCAGTGATTTTTCCACTATAGTTGCTATGCAATCCGCACGTGTTGCTCGTAAGGCACCTAAGGTGATTGCTGAAGCTATTGTGGCACAGATGGACTATGATTGGTTGGACCATGCAGAAGTTGCAGGCGCAGGTTTTATTAACTTCTTTCTCAAGTCCGATATGGTCTATGACCAATTGAAGGCCATTCTTTTGGCTGGTAAAGATTACGGTAAGCAAGAGCTCGTCGCACGAGATACCATTCAAGTGGAATATATTTCTGCAAATCCAACAGGCCCCTTCATGTAGGCTCATGGTCGGGGCGCAGCTTATGGATCTGCCCTGGTTAACCTCTTGCGATGTGCCGGTTACAACGTACAAGCGGAATACTATGTTAATGATGCTGGCAATCAAGTAGATAATTTGGCCATTTCTGTGGAAATGCGCTTCCAAGAGTTACAAGGGACTCACTTGGTCTTCTCGGAAAAACAAGATGATGGAACTTACCTTTTTGCCAGATACCATTCCTGAAGGGGCTTTGATTTTCCCTGATAATGGCTACCGGGGCCCTGATATCATCGAGACCGCTAAGGCTATTGTGGATAAAGAAGGCTTTGAAAAGCTCAATGCTATGAGCCGGGAAGATAGAATTGCCTACTTTAAAGACTTGGCTGTTCCAGAAAAAAATTGGAAGATATTAAGAAGACGCTAGCTCATTTTAATATCGAAATGGATAATTATTTTTCTGAAAAAAATCCCTTTATGGTACTGACGAAGTTAAGATGGCTGTAGATCAACTCAAGGCTTTTGGGGTCATATTTACGAAAAAGGATAGGGGCTCTTTGGTTCCGTACGACCTCTTTCGGTGACGATAAGGACCGCTGTGTCATCCGTGATAATGGTGTCCCTACCTACTTTGCCTCTGATATCGCTTACCACCGCAATAAATATGAGCGGGGCTTCCAAGAAATGGTCGATATTTGGGGCGCTGACCACCATGGTTATGTGGCCCGTGTTAAGGCGGCTATCCAAGGCTTAGACTATGATCCCTAATAAGCTTGCTATCATGCTTTTTACAAATGATGGCCCTCTATCGGGGTGGTCAAAGGTCTCTCTCTAAGCGATCTGGTCAATCTCTGACCTTAGATGAACTCTTAGAAGAGGTTGGTGTTGATGCGGCCCGTTACTTCTTCGTAATGCGCTCTCTAGACAGCCAGTTGGACTTTGATATTGATTTGGCTAAGTCTAAATCAAATGAAAAATCCTGTTTACTATATTCAATATGCTCATGCACGGATCCATTCCATTTACAATCAAGTAAAGGAAGCGGGTATCAGCTTTGGTCAATGGAATGAAACAGACTTCTCTCTTTAACTGGAGAATTAGAACTGGAATTGATCAAAAAATGGCTGAATTCCCAGAGGAAGTGGTCTTAGCAGCTGAACGCAAGGCCCCTCATCGCATTGCTCAATACTTGTATGACCTAGCATCTATGTTCCATTCCTTCTACCGTCAAGGACGTATTATAGGTGTAGATAGTGGCCTGCAACAAGCTCGCCTGGGCTTGATCACAGCGGTGGCTTTAGTGTTGGAACAAGGGCTTGGCATTCTTGGTATTTCTGCACCAGAAAAAGATGTAATCATTGCTAATTAATTGCTTGAGGAGGCATCATGGCAACTAAGTATATTTTCGTAACCGGTGGCGTAGTATCTTCTCTTGGAAAGGGGATTACGGCAGCATCCCTAGGGCGCTTACTTAAAAAATCGTGGTTATAAGGTAACCATTCAAAAATTCGACCCTTACATCAACATTGACCCAGGTACAATGAGTCCCTACCAACATGGTGAAGTATTTGTCACCAATGATGGGGCTGAAACCGACTTAGATTTAGGTCACTACGAACGCTTTATCGATATCGATTTGTCCCAACGGTCTAATATTACCGCTGGTCGCGTTTACTGGAATGTCATTAACAAGGAACGGAAAGGTGACTACTTGGGCTCTACTGTTCAAGTTATCCCTCACATCACCAACGAAATTAAACAAAATGTCTACCGCCTAGGGTGAAGAGCAAGGGGCTGATGTGGTTATCACAGAAATCGGTGGTACTATCGGGGATATCGAATCCATGCCTTTTATGGAAGCTATCCGTCAAGTGAAAAAGAAGTAGGCCGCAATGATGTAATCTACATCCATGTAACCCTTGTTCCTTACATCGGTGCTGCAGGAGAACTTAAGACAAAAACCGACTCAACACTCTGTTAAAGAATTGCGCGGGATTGGTATTCAACCGGATATCTTGGTATGTCGCTCTGAAAAGACGATCACCCCTGAACTGAAGGAAAAAGTTAGCCCTCTTCTGCGATGTAGAACCACAAGCGGTTATTCAAAATAAAACTTGCTCCTCCATTTACGAAGTGCCTTTGATGCTCCAAGAAGAAGGACTCGATTCCATTGTTATGAAAAACTAGATATGGATCCTCGTCCTGCAGATATGGAAGAATGGAAAAAAAGATGGTCTACAAGATTGCCAATCCTAAACGAGAAATCACCATTGGCTTGGTTGGTAAATACGTGGCCCTTCACGATGCTTACTTGTCCATCGCTGAAGCTTTTGGGTCATGCAGGTCTTGAAACCGACACCAAGGTTACTATCGACTGGATTGATTCTGAACAATTGGATGACCCATCCGTTGATATTGCTAAGGTTTTGGGGCACCTAGATGGTGTTATCGTCCCAGGTGGTTTTGGTAACCGCGGTGTAGAAGGTAAAATTCGCACTATCCAATATGTACGAGAAAAATAAGATTCCGTTCTTGGGCATTTGTTTGGGCATGCAAACAGCTGTTATGGAATTTGCTCGTAATGTAGCAGGCCTTGCTGGTGCTACCTCCGGTGAATTCGATGAACATGCTAAGCGTAAGGTTATTGACCTCATGCCGGATCAAGTAGATGTAGACAATAAGGGCGGCACCCTTCGTCTGGGTTCCTATCCTTGCGTTAATGTAGAAGGAACAAAGGCCTACCAAGTGTATGGTACTAAGGAAGTAGAAGAGCGCCATCGTCATCGTTATGAATTTAACAATGATTATCGCGATATTCTTACTGAAAAAGGGTCTTGTTATCTCCGGGACCTCTCCGGATGGTCGTTTGGTTGAATCCATTGAAATTAAGGATCATCCATTCTTTGTAGGCGTTCAAGCTCATCCTGAGTTGAAATCTCGCCCAACCCATGCCCATCCTCTCTTCCGTGGACTGGTAGAAGCAGTTATTAATAATAAAGCTCGTTAGTGAGTAAGAGCCCCAGACCTTATGGTCTGGGGCTCTTTTGTATACATATAATCTTTGTGCTTGTGTTTTTTTGAAATAACCTACTATAATGAAGTTAATCCCTAGTTTGGCAAAGGGTTTTAAAATTATGAGATAATCCTCCTGGGTAGGGATAATGATAGAAGGAGAGTAGCTAGGATATGAGAATTTCCACAAAGGGGCGCTATGCCCTTATGGTTTTACTAGACTTAGCAGTGAATGCTAGAGAAAAACTGTATCCTTACGATCGGTAGCCGAACGACAAGGTATTTCTGAAAAGTATTTAGAAGGCATTGTAGCCCGTTTGGGTGCGGCTGATCTGGTTATTAGTATTCGTGGTAAGTACGGTGGCTATAAGTTGGCTAAGGAACCCTAAAGACTATACGATTTTTGGAAATCTTATTAGCTACAGAGGAGTCTATGGCTATTATTTCTACCTTGGATGAAGGCGTTAACCCTGATGAGGTTATCAACCAGCAAACTGTTGGCTTCTGGGCTGGATTACAAAACTACATCCATGATTACTTACGCTCTGTTAGTCTAGAGGATATTCTCAACGGGACCTATGCCAAGTTGGATAATAAATTTGACCATTGGGATGGTTCTATTTAAGAATCGAAGATTGCCATTGATGTGAACAGAAGATACCTATTAGGTCTTTCTGCCTACATATATTGTATTGCTATAAATTCCATTGTATAAGGAGTGATTATTATGGCTAAAATTAAAAAGAACTTTGTAGAATTGATCGGTAAAACCCCTTTGTTGGCAGCTATTCGTTTCGGCCAAAAAGAAGGCCTTAACGCTAATATCTTTGCAAAACTGGAATACTTCAATCCAGGTGGATCTGTAAAGACCGTATCGCTGCGGCTATTATTCAAGCAGCAGCTCAATCTGGTCAATTAAAACCAGGTGGGACTATTGTAGAAGCAACTTCCGGTAATACTGGCATTGGCTTATCTGCTGTAGGGGCTGCCTTGGGTTACAAAGTAGTCATCGTTATGCCTGAGACTATGTCCATCGAACGTCGTAAATTGATGTTGGGTTATGGTGCACAATTAATTTTTGACTGATGGGTCACAAGGTATGAAAGGAGCTATTGCTAAGGCTAAAGAAATCGTTACGGCTACAGCTGGCGCTGTAGAAGCAGCTCAATTCGTAAAACCAAGCTAACCCTGCTATTCACTACAAAAACGACAGGCCCTGAAATCTGGGGTGATACAGATGGAGCAGTGGATATCTTTTGTGGCCGGTGTTGGTACGGGTGGCACCTTGACGGGAGCTGGCCGTTACTTGAAAGAACACAACCCTAACGTTAAGGTTGTAGCAGTAGAACCTACTGATTCTCCTGTTTTATCAAAAGGAACTGCTGGTCCACACAAAATCCAAGGCTTGGGAGCAGGCTTTATTCCAGAAACCCTTGATCAAGATGTATATGATGAAGTCATTACCGTTTCCAACGAAGATGCCTTCAAGACGGCTCAAGAATTTGGTCATACCGAAGGTGTTTTGGTAGGTATTTCTTCTGGTGCTGCTTTGAAAGCTGCTGTTGAATTGGGTAAACGCCTTGAAAAATGCTGGCAAGAATATCGTAGTTATCCTTCCAGATACAGGTGAACGCTATTTGTCCACTCCTTTGTTCCCTGAAGCATAAGAAGCATATAAGACGGATATAAAAAGATCCCCAGCTTATAGCTAGGGGATCTTTTTGCTAGGGTTCTTTTGGTCTAGCTGGCCTAAGCTAGATGTCTTAAGCTTGTATCTTTCTCTTGATAATACCCAAGATGATGCTACTTACAATGGCACCAATGATGATGGATACAAGGTACATAAGAGGATTGCCGATAGTAGGCACTACAAAGATACCGCCATGAGGAGCGCGGAGGGTACATTCGAAGAACATGGATAGGCCACCAGCGAGGCCGGAGCCGATGATGCAGGCTGGAATAACTCGGATTGGATCGGCTGCGGCGAATGGAATAGCCCTTCTGTGATGAAGGAAAGGCCCATGATAATGTTGGTAGGACCGGATTTGCGCTCGTTTTTCGGTGAACTTCTTAGGGAAGATTAGGGTGGCGAGGGCAATAGCTAAAGGCGGCACTATCCCGCCAGCCATAACGGCTGCCATGATGCCATACTCACCAGTTGCTAAGGCTCCTGTGCCGATAACATAGGCTGCCTTATTAACAGGGGCTGCCCATGTCCACGGCCATCATAGCACCAAATATGATGCCCAAGAGAACTCGGGAGGAGGTGCCCATGGTTTTAAGGGACTCCATGAGCCAGTTGTTGATGAAGGATACTGGTGGGTTGATGATGAAGATGATGGCCAACCCGATGAGGAGAACGCCTAATACTGGGAAGAAGAGGACTGGTTTTGTCCCTTCTAAGGATTGAGGAAGGCCTTTGAGTGCCCGTTTGATAGCTAAGACGATATAGCCAGCAGCAAAGCCTGCAATGAGGGGCCCCTAAGAAACCAGAGCCTCCTTGGTTGGCCAAGAGGCCGCCTACGAAACCAGCAGCTAGCCCTGGTCTGTCCGCTATGGACATGGCTATGTAGCCGGCTAAAACTGGCAACATAAAGCCGAAGGAGGCAGAACCAATTTGCATGAAGAGGGCGGAAATTTCAGTCCCCTTACCAAAGTTACCCGGGTTAGCTGGATCGAAGGTATCGAAAAGGAAGGCTAAGGCGATGAGAATACCGCCACCGATGACGAATGGCAACATGTGGGAAACGCCGTTCATTAAGTGCTTATAGATTTGTCGGCCTAAGGAGTCACTAGCGGTTTCCTCAAAGGCCACTTGGTCTTGAGCGGATACCGTGTAGACCGGTGCTGTGCCTGCCATGGCTTCGGTAAGAAGTTCTTCTGCCTTGTTGATGCCATTGGCTACCTTGGTTTGGATCATAGGCTTACCATTAAAAGCGGGCCATTTCCACCTGCTTATCAGCAGCTACAATAATGCATTTAGCATGGGTGATATCCTCTACTGTAAGAGGGTCTTTAATGCCGGAAGCACCATTCTTTTCTACCTTGAGGGAAATCCCCATCTCCTTAGCCTTACGTTCTAAGGATTCTGCGGCCATAAAGGTATGAGCAATACCTGTAGGGCAGGCTGTAACAGCGAGAACATCGTAGTAGTCGTTATCGAGATTAGTTTCAGCTGGTGTTTCATTAGGAACCTTGTCGGAGTCATTATCCGGCACTTTAGCTGTTTTAGGTCCTCTTATGAAGCCCGGCACAGAAGGATCGAAGTTACCTTCTTCTTTAGCATCAATGAGGGCTAAGAAAGTATCTACGGAATCCGCCGCGATGAGGGCTTCCTTGAAGTCTGGGTCCAAGATCATAGTGGCCAACTGGGAGAGAACTTCTACATGGGTATTGGATTCCCCTCAGGAGCGGCGATCATAAAGAAGATGCGGGCAGGCTTGCCATCTAAAGAATCAAAAATCGATCCCTCTGGAACGGTCATGGCCGCTAAGCCTGCCTTAGCTACACCGGCAGATTTGGCGTGTGTGTGGCAATGCCCTCCCCAAGGCCGGTGGAGCCAGATTCTTCGCGTGTGAATACGGCGGCTAGGGTACTCATCTTTATTGGCTAAGTTGCCCCTCGCTCCATGAGGTCTGCTAAGAGGCGGATGGCAGATGGTTTGTCTGTTGGTTTGGCGCCCAGCTGGATGGACTGGGACTTGAGTAAGTCTCTAATTTTTCATAGTATTTGCGATCCTTTATATAAGAAGTCGTACAAGAAGTAGCTCAGGTGGATAATGATAGTTTACTTATGGATTTGTGAGAGCAAGGCTTCTACTTCCTTAGCGGTAGCTAAATTGTAGGAGAAGGCCGATGCAGAACCGGCAGCAATCCCCCAGTAGAGGGCCCTCTTCTAGGGCTGCCTTTTGGACTTAGCTAGACCTGTTAGGAAACCAGCTACCATGGAGTCACCAGCCCTACGGAGTTGATGAGTTTACCTTTAGGTGCAGGAGCCTCAAAGACTGCTCCATCGGCGCCTACTAGGATAGCTCCTAGACTAGCTCGGCTGATAAGAATGTGTTGGGCACCATCTTCTTGTAGTTTGTGAGCCGCCTTAACTAATTGGTCTCTGGTGGAAAGTTCTTCGCCAAAGAGCTCGGACAATTCGTGATTGTTAGGCTTAATGAGGAAGGGCTTATAGGGGAGAACGTTGGTTAAGAGTCGTTGGGTGGCGTCCACTATGATGGAGACCCCTTTGGGGGCTAGACGAGCCATGATTTGTTGGTAGGTATCGGCCGGCAAGGAAGAAGGGATTGATCCTGCTAGAATTAGAGTGTCTTTTGTTTGTTAAGGTATCTAGTTGCTGGTAGAGCTGGTCTAGGGCTTCCGGAGGGATACTTGGGCCGGCTCCGTTGATTTCCGTTTCTTCCTCTTGGCCTTTTACCTTTACATTAATTCGGCTCAGCCCTTCAGCTAGGCGGATGAAGTTTTCTGAGACTCCGAAGTTATCTAGTTGGCGGATGATTTCTTGACCTGTAAAAGCCGGCTACAAAGCCTAGGGGCTTGCGTTGATTGGCCTAGGTTGTTGAGAACGATGGATACGTTGATACCCTTGCCACCGGCCAAGATTTGCTCGTCGTGAGTTCGGTTGATACACCCTGCTTCGAGTCGGGAGGTGCGGGCAATGTAATCCAGGGATGGATTAAAAAGTTACTGTATAAATCATTGGCTCTCTCCTTATCTTAGATGTCGATGTGGGTTTGGAAGACCTCTTGGGCCGGACCTGTCATGAGGACGGTGCCGTCTTCTTGGTAGGAGATATGGAGAGTTCCCAAGTATAGTTCAACATCTACTTCACGGCCGGTATAGCCTCTTTCACAGGCCATGACCGCAGAGGCACAAGAACCAGTACCGCAAGCTAGGGTGGCGCCAGCTCCTCGTTCCCAGGTGCGGACCTTGATATGGTGGTCGTTGACAACCTCTACATAGTTGACATTGGTCTTGCGAGGGAAGATAGGATGGGTTTCGATGAGAGGACCTTGGCTAGAAACAGGAGCTGTGGTGATGTCATCTACGAAGACTTCAGTATGAGGGACCCCTAAGAGGACGGAGGCTACCTCAACGTTTTGCCCATCTATTTGGAGGCTTTGCAGCAAGACCTTGTGTCCATCGACCTTCATAGGAATATCTTGGGGGAGAAGAAGGGTTTGCCCATATCTACGGTAACGGACTTAACTTGGCCTCCTTCGATAGTCAAGGTTGGCTTCATAATACCCGCTAGGGTTTCGATGGTGAAAGCTGTCTTATCTATTTCCTTGTGATCATAGGCATATTTGGCGAAGCAGCGGATGCCATTGCCACACATCTCCGCTTCTGATCCGTCAGCATTAATAATCCGCATGCGGATGTCTGCTTTATCTGATGGAAGGATGATAACTAGGGCCGTCAGCTCCAATCCCGGTGCGGCGGTCACACCACTTGATGGCTGCTTGACTATAGTCTTTATCAGCCCCTTCTGGGTCGGAGAAGACGATGAAATCATTGCCTAAGCCATGCATTTTTGTAACTTTCATGATGTGGTTCCCCTATATAGTAAAATTATATATAAATAACAACTCATTATAGCATGGAATGGGGATTCTTGTTCCGCCTTGGGCTAAATGGTAGAATAGATTGAGTATCTTACGTAATGAGAGAGGTAGACATGAAAGTTACAGGCATCTCCGGTTCTCGCGGCGTAGCTGTGGGCACTGTATATCGATATGAACATGAGGAAATTGTTATTCCCGACTATAAGGTGGCACCTGAAGGTGTGGCCGAAGAAGTAGAGAAATTAGACAAGGGCCTGACTATGACCCTGGACCAATTGGAGTCTATCCGCATTAAGGCTCTATCTTCTATGGGCCAAAAAGGAAGCAGCTATCTTTGAGGCCCACAAGATGATCGCCCAAGACCCTACATTAGCGGATGGCATTAAGACCCTTATTCAAGGTGGAACTAATGTAGCGGCTGCTACCCAACAAGTGGTGGACCAATTTGCTAGCATATTCTTAGGTATGGAAGACCCTTATATGCGGGAACGAGGGGCTGATATTAAGGATATCGGCGATCGCCTCATTCGCAATGTTTTGGGTATGACCCCACGGGGCCTCTCTCACCTGACCGGGCAGGTAATCTTGGTGGCCCATGATTTGGCCCCCATCCGATACAGCTTCTTTGGATACTAATGTGGTAAAGGGCATTGTGACTGCCGCTGGTGGCGTGACTAGCCATGCGGCAATCATGGCTCGGACCTTAGAAATCCCAGCAGTTATGGGTGTAGGAGACATCACTTCCTTTGCTCATGCTAAACGGGCTATCGTCTTAGGGCTCTGTAGGGGAGGTTATCGTCGATCCAGATGATCACACCTATGACAAGCATATGGAATTTGCTAAACGCTACCGAGACCAATTAGCCTCACTTAAACAGTCTGCTAATCTACCAGCTATTACTAAAGACGGTGTGAAAATCCATGTTTTTGGTAATATTGGCAAGCCAGAGGGGTTGATAAGGTCCTAGCGAATGGTGGGGCTGGTATTGGTCTCTACCGGACGGAGTTCCTCTTTATGGAACATGATAGCTTGCCTTCGAAGACGAACAGTTTGAGTCCTATAAGAAGGTGGCTCAAACTATGGATGGTAAGGCTGTTATTATTCGCACCATGGATATCGGTGGCGATAAGGAACTCAAATGCTTGGATTTGCCAGAGGAGATGAACCCCTTCTTGGGCTACCGGGCCATTCGGATCTCCTTGACCAAGCCGGATATCTTTAAGACCCAACTGCGAGCTCTCTTGCGGGCATCCGCCTATGGAGATGTGCACATTATGTATCCTATGATCACCTCCATTGAGGAGGTAAAAGCGGCCAATGCTATCTTGGACCAAGCTAAAGATGAGCTTTCGTCAAGAAGGGCAAGCCTTCCGAGAGGATATTAAGGTAGGTATTATGGTAGAAGTACCAGCTACGGCTATTTCTGCCTTCTTGTTTGCCAAGCATGTAGACTTCTTCTCCATTGGCACTAACGACCTATGCCAATACACGTTGGCAGTAGACCGCATGAATGAGACTATCACTAACCTTTACCAACCTATGCATCCATCGATTTTGCGCTTGATTAAGACTGTTATCGAAGCTTCTCATGACCACAAGAAGTTTACCGGCATGTGCGGTGAGATGGCTGAGGGATCCACTGTTGACTATGATTCTCATAGGTATGGGGCTAGATGAGTTCTCCATGTCTGCTCCATCTATTCCTATCGTTAAACACATCATTCGGTCCGTGACCTTGCAAGAGTGTAAGTCTGTTTTGGATACCGTCATGACCATGGAAACGGCGGAAGAAATTCACGCTTACGCCCAAGGAATTATGGCTGAAAAGGGTCTGAACTGAGAAAGAATACCTTCAAGTTTCCTGGTTGCTGGCTGAATTGGTGGCTTAAGCTTGACTCTGGTGAAGAAGAAATGATTTAATGTATAAATACGAGGCTCATAGGAGCCTACTAGAATAAGAGGAAAAGATAATGAAAGAAGTAACCGTAGTAATTACTAATGAATCTGGCTTGCATGCACGTCCTGCAACAGCATTCACACAATTGGCTGCTACATTTGCATCCAAATTGACAATCGGCGTAGGTGAAAAAGTCGTCGACGCTAAATCTATTTTTGACTGTACTCACCTTGGGTGCGGTTAAAGGGCACCTCTGTAGTTCTCACTGCAGATGGAGCCGACGAAGATGCAGCGATTGAGGCTTTATCTCAATTTTTGACAACTAACCACGACTAATTATAGGTTTGTAGAACAGCTACCCCGATTGATTTGGGGTAGCTTTTTGCTAGGAGTTTCTATGAACTATAAAAGCTTAGGCCTCTCTCTTCTAGGGGCTTGCCTAGCCCCTAGGTCTAATGCCGACGATGGCGGCCCTACCACGGACTAATTCAGCCTTGCCAGATCGGGCTTGGCTAGACTATCGTTACCAAAAACTCAGATCATGGAGTACTTAGGGGAGGCAGGAAGTCCCAAAGGTGCAAGGGGCGATAGGGGAATCACAGGCTCAGAAGGTAGTATTGGAATCAGTCATAAGGGCCTCTGATAATTGGGCTGGTATTTTTGATCTTAAACCGGGAACCATCTAATATCCAGGGTTAATTTCCCTCTGCCTATTCAGGCTGGTGGTCTATCTGAGTTTAATGGCAACATAAACTATGGCTTAGCCTTTCAGGCGGGATCCCTAATGTTTTATCTATGCCTGTAGCTAACGCAGATATGGACTATAAGGGGGGCTATATCTTCCATGGGAAAAAATACGCATCCATGAGCCCTTCTTGGCTTAGAGATGAGATGAAGAAGACTATTGAAGGGGGACAATCTTCTGTGCCCTTCCTCTATCGGTCAGCGCAAAAGCTAGATCTTCCTTATAAGGCTAATGTGGTCTATTATGGGGCCCAATCCAAGAATGGGGGTATTATCTATAAGTACACCACGGATTTTTATGCTTTTAGGGCAAAAAGATAGGGCCTATTCTATCGATATGATTCAAAAATAATACGGACCAGAGTCGTTCCTATGTGGATAGGGCCTTGGATATGTATTCTAACTATATTGTTCCTTCCGCTAGACCAGCTAATTTAGAACTCAAGAAGCTTTCAGAAGCTACCTGGGATGGTGTCCATATCCATTTGCCTGATGGCTTTGGTGTGGATATGGCACCGCGTATAAGCAATAATCAAGAGGTCTATGAATCGGCTCATGGCACTATTCGCATAGAGAAACATAGGATTCCCGTGGATCAAAGTAGACAAGATTTAGTTAATGAATCCCTTTCTCTCCTGCAGAGGGTGTCACCTGAAGGTGTTAGCTATGGGACAGAAGAAGTGACGGGCTCTGGGCGTTACCGGGCTATGATTAATCATAACGGCCAAGTAGGTATATATATTGAAACATTAAGGCGGGGTGGAGATTATGTGGATGCCTGGACCCGTATGATACATAAGGAAGCTTACTATGATTTAAAAGAGCCATATAGAGGCCCAAGAGTTTATTAAGCATAAGGCCCTCTACAGGGACTGCTTGACCACCTTGGATGTGGAGGAGGAGAATTATGGGAATCATTAAAAAAGCTCGTTTGGCGTTTCTTTCTCCTTGGTATGCTCGTCATTGGGTGTCTTTACGCCTATGATAGTTACCAATTCTCCCAAGGCCTCAATAAAGAGAGTATGGCCCATAACCAGGTGGAACAGTCCATGGAAGATTCGGAAGATCTTCATCGAGGACTGATCGGATTGCACGCCTCTTTCACATAAAGGAAGCGGTTATAGAGGCGTTAGATAAGAAGGTAGACAAGGATGACCAAGTTAAGGGTGAGGCCATTTCAAATTTTGCTAAGGAAGCCTTGGTGGCTACGGAAGATAAACGTTTTTTTATGAGCATGGCGCCATGGATCCCAAGGCTATCGTGAGGGCTAGCTATACTAATCTTATTGCCGGTCAAACAGTGGAGGGGGTCTACTATTACCCAACAGTTGGTAAAAAAACCTCTTCCTCTCATCTAAGCGGGTCATGTCTCGCAAGGTAGAAGAAGCACTGATTGCCATTCAAGTTGAACGAAAAATTCAGCAAGGACCAAATTTTGACCATGTATATGAATTCTATCTATTATGGCAATGATTATATAGGAATTAAGGCTGCTGCCCGGGGTTATTTTGATACGACTCCAGGCCGCCTTAGTCTGGCTCAGTCGGCCATGCTAGCTGGTTTGCCACAGGCACCTAATTACTACAATCCAGTTAAGAATTATTCCGCTGCTAAGGGTCGGCAGAAGTTAGTTCTCCAACTCATGGTGGATCAAGGGATGATTTCTAAGGCTCAAATGGAAGAGGCTTATAGGGAAGATTTGGTTATCATGGGAGTTAGGCGCTCAGTTGACCAAGTGGATGAGGATGAGGTCAATTCTACCCAGCGGATGTCTATAGATCGGCAGTCTGTATCCTCTAAAGGGATCCTCTTCTCAGAAGTCTAACCGTGGGGCACTATATAAATGACTGGATTGCTGTAGGGCTTATTGGATTTATAGTAAATAGATACAATTATATATATGAGATTCCTAAGGGCTCTTAGTGGCAATGGATGGGACTTCAGATAGAAGTTTTATATCCTTTTGTTAACTAAGGGCCTATTGTATTAAAGACCAAGTGAATGGGCAAATGATGTAGATGTTTCTCAGTGAATATTTTTGTATAAAATAAATTTTTATGCAAAATTGATTGCATTATTATACAGTTATATGTATAATTAGGGTCATCCATTGAAAAAGAAGTTATTTTATAATTTTGCTTTAGTAATTAGATATAGAGGTAAGACCCATGACAAAGAAAGAATCCATTAAGAAAGTTGTTCTCGCTTATTCCGGTGGTTTAGACACATCTGTTATTATCCCTTGGTTGAAAGAAAACTATGGGTGCCAAGTTATCGCTGTTTGCGTTGATTTGGGCCAGCCAGAAGATTATGAAGCTGTTGAGAAAAAGGCATATAAGTCCGGTGCTTCTAAGGCATACATCGTAGATGCTAAGGAGGAGTTCGTAGCCAACTATGTATGGCCTACTGTTAAAGCTGGTGCTGTATACGAAGGTAAGTATCTCTTAGGGACCTCCTTTGCGCGGCCTTTGATTGGCAAAAATCTTGGTGGATATAGCTAGCAAGAGGGGGCCGATGCCATTGCCCATGGGGCCACTGGCAAAGGCAATGACCAAGTACGGTTTGAGTTGGCCATTAAGGCCTTGGCTCCGAACACAAAAAATCATCGCTCCTTGGCGGGAATGGGACTTTAAGGGGCGGGAGGAATTGATGGCCTTTGCTGCCAAGCATGATATTCCTGTAGTAGCAACTAAGTCTCATCCGTATTCTATGGACCAAAACGTATGGCACTTGTCCCACGAAGGAGGCGATTTAGAGAATCCTGCCAATGCACCAAAGGATGATGTGTACTTGGTAACGCATACGCCAGAAGAAGCTCCAGATCAAGCAGGGTATGTAACTATCGACTTTGTGGAAGGGGTGCCTGTAGCTGTTGATGGCAAAGCTGGGTCTCCTTTGGAAATTCTTGAGTCCCTTAACGAAATTGGTGCCCATTATGGGGTTGGTGTAGTTGATATCGTAGAAAACAGATTGGTAGGCATGAAGTCTCGGGGTGTTTATGAAAACCCAGGGGATCTATCATCATGTATGCTCACAGAGAGTTGGAGTATTTGACCTTGGATAGAGCGACTTACCACTATAAGGAATTGATTGCAAACAAGTATGCGGAATTGGTTTATGATGGCATGTGGTTTGCCCCTCTTATGACAGCCTTGCAAGCCTTTGTTGATGCAACGCAAAAGACCGTAAGTGGTCAAGTAACTTTTAAAAACTCTACAAGGGGAATATTATTTCGCAGGTGCTACTAGCCCATATTCCTTGTACAATCAAGAATTTGTAACCTTCGAAGAAGATGATGTTTATAACCAAGCTGATGCAGAAGGATTTATCAATCTCTTCGGACTCCCATTGACGATTAATGCATTGATGAAAGAAAAAGGCAGGTCTGAAATAATGGCTAAACTATGGGGCGGTCGCTTTTTCTAAAGGGACAGACAAGGCGGTAGAAGACTTTACCTCTTCTATTTCCTTCGACAATCGCATGTATGCGGAAGATATTGCAGGCTCTAAGGCTCATGCTATGATGCTAGCTAAGCAAGGGATCATATCCCAGGCTGATGCAGATGCTATTGTAAGTGGCCTGACTGCTATCAAAAAAATCAAATCGAGGAGGGTAAATTTGACTTCTCCTTGTCCTTGGAAGATATTCATATGAATATTGAAAAGCGCCTCACCGATGCTATAGGTGAGGCTGGGGGTCGCCTTCATACAGGCCGGTCTCGGAATGATCAATGTGCCGTAGACCTCCATATGTTGGTGAAAAAGGCCGTGGTTACTATGGGGCACTTGCTCGTGGATCTACAAAAAGGCCCTCCTGGAAGTAGCGAAGAAGCATCAGGATGTAATTATGCCTGGTTATACCCACCTTCAACGGGCTCAGCCAGTTCTCTTTGCCCATCATATGATGGCCTATTTCTCCATGTTGGAACGGGATTTTGACCGCCTTCACCTGATTTATAAGCATGCGGATATTATGCCTTTAGGTGCGGGTGCCTTGGCAGGTTCCACCTATGGTATTGACCAAGCTTATACGCAGAAGCTATTAGGTTTCTCAAAAAAATCTATGAAAATTCCATGGATGCTGTATCTGACCGGGACTACGTCTTAGACTTTTTGCACTTTTGCATCCTCAGTTATGATGCATTTGTCTCGCTTGAGCGAGGAACTTATTCTCTGGTCTTCCTCGGAGTTCCGCTTCATAGAATTGATGATGCTCACTGCACGGGTTCCTCCATTATGCCGCAAAAGAAAAATCCTGATGTATGTGAATTGGTAAGGGAAAGACGGGGCGGACCTATGGTCACCTCCTAGGCCTTTATACAACCCTTAAGGGGTTACCTCTGACCTATAATAAGGATATGCAGGAAGATAAGGAAGGGATATTTGATGCTATCGACACCTTGACCTTTGCTTTATCCATTAATGCGGCTATGATTCGGGGAATGAAGGTCAATGGACAACATATGCATGATGTCCTGAAAGATGACTTCTCTAATGCCACCGATATGGCTGATTATCTGGCTAAAAGGGAGTTCCTTTCCGGGAGGCTCATGCTATCGTAGGCCAGGCAGTGAGCCATTGTATCGACCAGGGATGTGTCCTTCTGGATTTATCACTAGAGGATTTTTAAACAGATTTCCTCTCACTTTGATGCGGATATTATGGATGTTCTCCAAATCGAAGCTTGTGTCGCAGGTCGGTCTAATTACTCTGGCACAGCCCCTCAATGCGTAGCTCGCCAAGAGGTGCAGGGGGCCCTTTTGATCCAAGAAGAAGAAGAACAACTTGCCCTTTGGGCAGCCAATTGTCAAATTGCAGAAGACTTATAATTATGGATTACTAAAAATTCTTGAATAGGACTTCATTAGGATTTTGCTAAAAAGATTTAATTAGGTGATTATTGCCTAAAAGAGGCCCCATTTGGGGGCCTCTTTTAGAGTCTAAAAACTACTATCCTTTTGGGGACTATGGTGGTATTATAGTCCTACAATTGTAAAAATACAGATTCACATTCACGCTCATTCCGCAAGAACTGGATCTGTTATAGCGGTATTAACGAGTGAATTAGGAACGAGAAACGCAAGTGAGAAACGGGAACGAATATTCACAGGTGAAAGGGGATTGATACATGAAAAAGACCGCTAAAAAAATGTCAGTATTCCAATTGACAACCATGGTGGCTGCCAATATGTTGGGGGCTGGTATTATTATGTTACCGACCCAGTTGGCGGAGGTAGGGACTATTTCCGTTTTGTCTTGGTTGGTGACAGCACTAGGCTCCTTGATCCTAGCCTATGTGTTTGCTGAAGCTGGCATGTTTTCCACCAAGCGAGGTGGCATGGGGGGCTATGCAGAATATCGTTTTGGTCGCCCTGGCCACTTTATAGCCAATTATGCATATTCCATCTCGCTTATGGTAGCTAATGTGGGGATTGCTATCTCTGCCGTTGGCTATGGGGCGGTATTCTTTGGGGTTAGCCTGGGACCTATTCAAGTAGCACAAGCGACTATTATCCTCCTTTGGTTAGCGGCCCTCCTCAACTTCGGAGGTAACCGTTGGACAGGTCGCATTTCCAATATCACCGTTTGGGGTGCCATCATACCAGTTATCTTGGTGGGGACCATCGGGTGGTATTGGTTTGATCCGGAACTGTATTGGTCTGCCTGGAACCCTAGCAATTTGCCTTTCTTTGATGCGGTGTCTGCATCCATATCCATGACACTCTGGGCCTTTCTGGGGTTTTGAATCGGCGGCAGCTAATGCAGATGCGGTAGAAAATCCTAAGAAGAATGTGCCGATTGCTACCTTCTTTGGCACCCTCATTGTAGCGGTTATTTATGTATTCTCCACCAATGTTATGGCGGGGATTGTTCCCAATTTTGATTTGCTTAATTCTACGGCCCCTTTTGGCCTGACATTTGCCTATATGTTTAATGGCTATATAGGCAAGTTGGTTATGGCAACTATGATTATATCTTGCTTTGGGGCCTTGCTATGCTGGCAGTTTACCATCTCCCGAGTTTTCAAGACCTGTGCGGAAGAGGGCTTGTTCCCTAAGATTTTTGCTCATGTTAACGACAAGGATGCCCCTATAAAGGGCCTATTGATTATCCTGGTTGTACAATCGACCATGGCCTTGGCCACAGCCAATGAGAGTCTCTATCGTCAGTTTGAAAAATCTTGTAAATTTGGCTGTATGCAGTAATGTTGTTCCCTATATCTTATCTTGCTTGGCTGTGCCTCGACTCTTTTAGGGAGGAAGGGGCTAGCTCAGGGCGGATTAAACGGACCATTCCTCTTTTGGTAGTAGCCTTAATCTATTGTGCGTATGCCATTTATGCAACTGGCCCTATCGCTATGGTAGGTAGTGCGGTAGCTATAAGTATTGGTATTTGTATTTACCTGGTTGCCTTTGTGATTTATCCAAGGGTAATTAGTGCTAGAAAAAAACAAGTTTTCATAAATGGGGCCCCCTAGGCTATTTGCCCTAGGGGGTTTTTCATGACCCAAAGAAAACTCTTGTATTTTATCAAAAGCTTATCGGCTCTTGGAAGACCTCTTGTGCTAGAATGTGAGTATCGCAACAAAAAAGGAGAGGACCTATGGATATTAGTCTTATGTTAGGATTGGAAGTGTGCTTGGCTACCCTGCTTATGGGAACCATTTTAGGCTTGGTGGGGGGCTGGAGGGGCTGGTGTGGTTATAGCCCTCCTAACCTTTGGATTTGGTGTTCCTATCCATTTAGCCTTAGGCGTTTCCTTGGCGGCTATGGCTTTTTACTACCTTGTCGGGGGCTATTAGTCACTACCGGGAGGAAATGTAGTCGCCAAGACAGGGATTGTATTTTGGCTTAGTGGGAGCTGTGGGAGCCTTTATAGGGACCCACCTGGCTACCATCATTCCAGGCCAGGACCTTCATTACGCTACCGGCCTCATGTTGATTGCCACAGCGTGTCTCATCTGCATACGAGTTTACTTTCCTAATAACCCAATCTTTATCAGTCGGAACCAGGAGGTTATAGGGGGACGTCGCTTCTGGATGACGGCTCTTATTTCTGGTCTCATTTGTGGACTCTTATCCGGTACCTTTTGGCATTGGGGCCACGCCTTTTATACAATTGGTCCTCATGATAGGTTTTGGATTAGACCTCTTTAAAAACTGTAGGGACTACTATGCTAGTTATCCTACCTATAGCTTGTGCTGGTGGCGTAGGCTATTTCTTAGAAGGAAATCTCAACTTTATCCTTCTTTTTGGCGGTATTGATTGGTCTTACCTTAGGTGCCTATATAGGCGCTAAGGGAACCCGCCGGGTCCCTCGTTGGTTCCTTAAGCTCATGATGGTCTTAACACCATTCATAGGCGGGGTTATTTTTGCTTCTTTAGGGTTGTTGCTTTTGCAGGTCACATAGGGCTAAGAAAATCAAGAAGGTTATCTAGAGCCCTGTTTTTCGTGCTATAATGGTCTATAGTAAAAAAATTATGAGGGAGGCTTTTTATGAATACTTTCATTACGCCTGCTGAGCTTGCTGCTCATAAAGACGAATACACTATTATTGATGTTCGAGGTTTGGTTGCCTATGGGGAAGGCCATATTGAGGGCGCCTTCTGCCTAGATATAGATGAAGATCTATCTGGGCCTGTGTCTACACATGGGGGCGTCATCCTTTGCCTACAGCAGAATCTTTCGCCCACAAGCTATCTACCTTTGGCTTAGATATGGATACTAAGTTGGTGATTTATGATGAGTGGTTGACCTATGCTGGTCGTGCATGGTGGATGTGTCGTCATCTCATGGGGAATGCACCAGGTACAAGTCTTGGCTGGTGGTGTTCAGGCTTGGATCAAGGAAGGCTTAGGGCTAACTAAGGAGTTAACTCCACTGCCAGAGGCTACTAAGCTGGATTATAATGCGGATCCTATGCTCTTGGCCTTCCATGATGAGGTGGCAGCGGTATCCCGTAAGGGAGATCGTATTCTCGTTGATGCCCGTGCCCCTGAACGATACGATGGGTCTGTGCCTGATACTATAGATGGTATGACCGGCCACATTCCAGGGGCCATTAATATTTTTTTGGCAATCTTGCTTTACCCAAGAGGGGCCTAAAAGGGATGATGAGTTACAGGTTATCTTTAAGGATCTCTTAACTAGCTCTAAGGGCCTTATCGTCTATTGTGGGTCTGGTGTAACAGCGCCTAACCTTATGTTGGCCATGGATCAAATCGGTTTGTCCGCTCAATTGTATGTAGGCTCATCTTCCGACTGGATGATCTACCCAGAGGCGCCTCTTCAAAAAGGTGTAGAATCTGTCAAATAGGTTGGATGTATAGGACTAGCATCGCTCCTATAAGAAGGGAAAAATCCATGATTTTTATTAAATATGCTCTTGCAAATTGTCGTTATTCTCTACTTGGTCTATGCCGTAACAACGCAAGGTTGGACCTATCTCAATATTATTATTGCCGTTTTATGGTTGATATCGTTTGTTTCTGCATCGGTGCAACGGTATGTGTTGGCCAAGAGACGAAAGGAAGCAACCAAGAAAGGCAAATAAAGCTTTTTGCACATCATATATGTATATGATAGAATAAGAACAAGTTCATAAGACAGTTTGAAACCATCCTGTCTCTAAACAAAAACTACGGATTCTAGCGATATAAGCCTGCCTCCGTGCAGGCTTTTTTTATTGCTTTGCGGCTATGGTTTCCTAGCCGCTGTCCGTTATGCTCTCGTTTTTTTGGCATAAGGAGAAAGATATGAACACTACTAGAAAGTTAACTATTTCCGCTCTTATTATGGCCCTCTATATCGTCCTCTTATATGTGACCGCTGGGGTTTCTTTTGAGGGCTTATCAAGTCCGTATTGCGACGGCCTTTTATGCTATGTCCTACATCTTCCCATTCTTAGTTATTCCTATGGGATTGGCCAACTTTATCGCCAATGCCTTCGGTGGACTCGGCCTTATTGATATGGTAGGTGGCTTGCTTGTAGGTATGATAACGACTGGTCTAATCGTACTTATTAGGAAGTTTAATATTACTCTTGGGCCATTATTCTCCCTATTATCTTGGTACCAGGCCTCTGTGTACCTCTTTGGTTATCTTACCTCTTAGGCCTTCCTTATGAAGCTCTTGTCATTAATGTCATGATTGGTCAAATTACTCCAGCCATCGTAGGGACAGTCTTGGTAAGGGCCTTGGAACCAAAAACTAAAATCTCTTCTGTCCTTGTAAGGAATATAGGGACTCAAAAGGTAAGACCTTATTTGCCATAAAAAGCCACTAGCTAATAGCTAGTGGCTTTTTATGAATTGCTACTATTTATTTTCCTGTAGAGTTTTCTCAACCGACTGCGCTATAGCCTTGTCTTGCATGCCTGATAAAAGGGCTTGCTCAGAGTGTTCCATATGTATACGGGCTATGCGGCGGGCCTGTTGTGGGTTATGATCTGCTAGCGCTTCAACTAAGAGCCGGTGTTCTTCCCAAGTTTTTGGCTAGTCGGCCTGGTTGGTTCATAGAAACAGACCGGAAGCGAAAGGTTTGTTCTCTTAAGTTATGGATGATTTCGATAAGTCGGTCGTTGCGAGAGGCGCTATAGAGGACTTCGTGAAAGGCGATGTCTGCAGCGACAATCTTATCGAAGTCCCGGCTTTCCATATAATCGTTGATAGAAACTAGATGTCGTTCTAATTCTTCCAATTCGTCTGGTGTAATCCGTTCAGAGGCAAGGCTAGCAGCCAGTTCTTCTAAGGAGGACCGGATTTCAAAGACCTGGTTGATGTCCTTAAGAGTAATATCTGCTACGTAGGTACCTCGACGAGGGATCATAACCACGAAAACCTTCTTGTTCTAGCTTGCGAATAGCCTCGCGAATAGGGGTGCGAGATACGCCCAGCTCCTCGGCTAGAGGAATTTCCATGAGACGTTCTCCTGGTGGTAGTTCACCGGATTGAATGGCTGCCCTAAGGGCTTCGCATACTACGTCTCGTAAAGGACGATAGGCATCTAAACGGATGGGCTCAAGGGCTTTTCTAGGCATGGATATCCTCCTCTCCACAGGTTTTTGTAATGAGTGTAAACCAATTATGGCCGTCTTGCTTGATTTCTTCCTGCAGGGCTAGGGGCCTGACTCGCCTTGTCTAAGAGAACTACCATGGTCGGACCAGAACCGGTCATGAGGGTAGGGAAACCACGAGAGGTGAAGAAATCCTTGCAGGTCACCAGTTCAGGGTAGAGGGAAAGATGAGTTCTTCAAAGGTGTTGCCCGCCTCATTAAAGGCGTCTGTAAAACTTTCATTGGTGATCAAGTCGGATACGAGGTCTATGGTGTGGCTAGTTACCTTGCTAGTTCCTTTGAATTGTCCGTGGCGGCTGCAGTGGATACAGATAATTGAGGCTTAACTAGGAGCAGCCAGTAAGGTTCACAGGATTTTTGGAAGGTGAGCATTTGGCCCCGACCTTGACCACGGGCTGTTCCCCTCTTACGAGGAAGGGAACATCAGATCCCAAACTAGCACCGATTGTTTCCAGTTCTTTGAGACTCAGTCCTAAGCCCCAGAACTTATTGAGACCGCGCAACATGGCGGCTGCATCTGCTGAGCCTCCGCCCAGACCGGCCTGGACAGGGGTCCGTTTCAATAGATGGATGGCAGCCCTTGCTTGGTGCCTGTATAGTCTTGGAGGGCTTTGATGGCTTTCACGGCGATATTGCGGTCGTCGTAGGGGATAAGTGCTTGCATATAGTCTGGTAGCTCTGGCGCCGCTCCGGAGAAGACTACAGAATGGTGTTTGGCAAAGTAGATGGAGTCGGCTAAGCGGATAGATTGAAAGATGGTATCGATGTTGTGGTAACCATCCGGTCTCTTATCTAAAAATAGCTAGGCCTAAATTAATTTTGCTGTGTGCTAATTCTTCCATGCCCCTCCTAGTGGACCATTGAATTTACCCCATGAGTGGGGTAAGATAACTATGATTAATACTTATTTATTATAGGAGATATCAGGAGAATACGCAATTTGAGAGACCTTTTGCCAAGCTGTGGGAGAGGGTTTAGCGGCTCTTAGGTAGTCTTGGGGAGTCTTATGGTCTTATCACCACGTTTGCAGACAATTTGCCATTATGTGTACACCTATGTGGTCATGACAGTGGGGATAGCCCTTTTCGCCTTTTGGGGTGGAGTCCTTCCTTATCGCTCACCATATGGTGTCGACGGGTTTCTCTGGCATAGCTATTATCATTTACTATATTAGTAACTTACCTATTGGTATGACCAATGTAGTCCTTAATATTCCAGTTCTCTTTGCAGCATGGAAGTGGCTAGGTAAGTCTTATGTGGTAGTCACTATCTACGGGACCCTTATGTCTTCCTTCTTGATTGATCTCTTTTCCTTTATGGCCCCTAAGATGATTACGCATGACCCCATTATCTCTGCTATCTTAGCGGGGATTACATCCGGCGTGGGCTTAGGATTAGTTTATCGGGTAGGTGGCAATACAGGAGGGTTGGATCCTATCGCCTTTATCGTACGCAAGTACTGGGGCTTTCAAATTGGATCCATTACTTCGGCCTTCAACTTCCCTAGTCCTCATTGGCGGTGCCTTTGTGGTAGGTCTAGAACCAGCTGCCTATACCTTGGTTAATGTCTTTGTTTTCGCCTATATATCTAACCAGGTTGTGGTAGGTTTTTTTCCCGTCGTAAGGCGGTCTTCATCATCTCGGATAAAACCCAAGCTGTTTGTACTTGTATTATGCAGAAGATGGGCCGGGGGCCACTATCCTCCATGGGGAGGGGCCTATACCCATCAACCTAAACAGGTTATCTTAGCGGCGGTTAACCTTATGCAGATTGCTAAACTCAAACGCTTAGTAGAAGAGGTGGATGACAAGGCTTTTATGCTCATAACTGATGCCAATGAAGTTATCGGTGCAGGTTTTACGCAGCCCCTGCGCAAGCAAGAAAAGACCTTGGATCAAATCCTGGCTGAGCAAGGGCAGCATCGTAATGTGGGATGCAATATAGATTTAGAAATTGAGGAGGAACAAGCAGACCCAATTAAAGTGTCTGATAAATAGGCCTTCTTGAGCTAAGTTTCTTCATTGCGACTCATCTTTGCCTAATAAGTCTAAGAAGTATAGGAAATATAAAGGAGCAAGTAAAATCTATGGCACATTCATTAGCTGGCCAGCTTGTGCGGGCAGAAGACCTCATTCAAATCCAACCCCTGATTGATGCTTATTATGATTTAGCACCCTAACCCAAAAAGATAAGGACCAAGTGGTGTCCTTCGGGACCTCAGGGCCACCGGGGTGTGTCCACCAAGGGAACCTTTAATGACCTACATGTGGCTTGCATAGTGCAGGCTGTTTGTGATTTGCGCCATGAATTTGGTGCTACAGGCCCTTGTTTTGTAGGTCAAGATACCCATGCCCTCTCGCAAGTAGCTTTTCAAACTGCCCTTGAGGTGTTAGCTGGGAATAAGGTGCTGGCTGCTGTGGATCAAGAAATGGGCTTTGTGCCCACACCGTCTATATCCCGTGCCATAATCCGCTATAATGAGGTTCATGAAGGTTCAGCGGATGGTCTTATTATCACGCCATCTCATAACCCTCCTGACAATGGTGGCATTAAGTACAATCCTACTAATGGGGGGCCAGCGGATACGGAGATGACAAAGCGAATCGAAGAATTGGCTAACCTCTATTTAGCGAACTATGGAGAAGGGATTAAGCGGATTTCTGTCGATAACATCGAACCAGAGGCTCAACTAGCTTATGATTATAAGGGCCTCTACGTGGAAGAATTGGCTCAAATTATAGATATGGATGCCATTAAGAAGGCCGGTCTTAAGGTTTTTGGTCAATGGGCTGGGCGGCTCTGGGGCCCACTATTGGCAAGCTATTTCTGACCATTATGATCTAGGTCTTACCATCATCAATGTTGACTACGACCCGACCTTCTCCTTTATGACTTATGACTATGATGGGGTAGTTCGTATGGATTGTTCTTCTCCCTATGCCATGGCAGACGTGATTAAACAAATTGGATCTTATGACTTAGCTGTGGGCAATGATCCAGACTATGACCGCTATGGTGTCGTTACTCAAGAGGGTCTCTTGAATGCCAATTACTATTTGTTGACTGCTGCAGCCTACCTTTTTGAAAGCCGCTCTTGGCCGTCACAAGTGGGTGTGGGTAAAACGGCCGTCGTTACCTCTCAAGTGGATGCCTGGGCTCAAGAAACGGGGCGACAAGTCTACGAAGTACCGGTGGGGTTTAAATACTTCGCCCCTCTTCTCTTTGACGGAAGGATCGGTATTGGTGGCGAGGAATCAGCAGGGGCTTCCTTCTTAAAAAGATGGTCACGTATGGACCACGGATAAGGATGGGATAATCATGTGCCTATTGGCCATGGAAATGCTTACTAAGACTGGTAAGAATCCAGCTCAAGCTTATCAACTTTTGGCAGCTCAATTGGGGCAAACTTACTTTGGCCGCATTGATGCGCCTGCTAATAAGTGGCAAAAGGCTCGCCTTAAGAGTCTGAACCCTGATGATTTGCAGACGAATAGCCTAGCGGGTGATCCTATTCTCGAGGTGAGAACTTGCTCTAGCTATGGAAAGCAGCCCCTAGGTGGCCTCAAGGTAGTCACCGCTAAGGGCTGGCTAGTGGCCCGACCATCCGGCACGGAAGACCTCTATAAAATATATGGAGAATCATCTAAGGGTCAGGCTGGTTTAGAGGAATTGTTACAAGAAGGACAAGAATTGGTAGACAAGGCCCTTAACTAGGTGATGTTACTAGTTCGTTATATACAAAGAAAGGTCTATAGCTCTAATGTCCTCCCTCCTCAGAGGGGCGGAATGACTGGGAATATGATATAATTGTTCTGTATACAAGCTAGAGATCTAGCTTAGGAGTCTAAATTTTACAGGAGTAGAGAACTATGAAACTCGTAATCACCGTAGTAGGGGTTGACCGCGTCGGTATTATCGCCGGTGTAGCAAACGTATTGGCTGAAAAAAATGTAAATATTGTGTCTATCAACCAAACGATTATGGATGGCTTCTTTAACATGATTATGATGACTGAGGCCGACGATTCTGTAGTTCTCGAAGATGTACAAGCCGCCTTGTCTCAATTGGGACAAGAACTAGGCGTTGAAATTCGAGCACAACATGCTTCTATCTTTACCGCTATGCACCGTATAGGTTAAGGAGGAGCTTATGTTATCCATTGAAAATATCCTTGAAACCAATCGCATGATCAAGGACAACAAACTTGATGTGCGTACGATAACCATGGGTATTAGCCTCTTGGAATGTACTCATTCCGATGGTAAGGTTCTGGCTGATCGCATTTATGACCGGATTACATCCGAAGCGGAAAAATTTGGTTAAGACCGGGGAAGATATCGAACGGGAACTAGGAATTCCTATCATCAATAAACGGGTGTCCGTTACACCTATTTCCTTGGTAGCTGCTGGTTCCGACCTGACTAACTATGTGTCCCTTGCAGAGGCTATGGATCGTTCTGCTAAGACAGTAGGGGTTAACTTTATTGGTGGTTTCTCAGCCCTTGTAACTAAAGGGACAACTAAGTCCGATAAGATTTTGATTGACTCCATCCCAGAAGCTTTGGCTACGACGGATATCGTATGCTCCTCTGTAGGGGTAGGATCTACCAAGACCGGTATCAATATGGATGCAGTTCGCAAGATGGGGAAATCGTAAAACAAACTGCTGATTTAACAGCGGATAATGACGCTTTGGGCTGTAGCTAAATTAGTTATTTTCTGCAATCCAGTAGAAGATAATCCCTTTATGGCAGGTGCTTTCTTCGGTGTAACAGAAGGAGATTCCGCTATTTCGGTGGGCGTTTCTGGACCAGGCGTTGTGAAAAGCAGCCTTAGAAGAAGTACGAGGCGAACCATTTGATGTCGTGGCGGAAACCATTAAACGGACGGCCTTTAAGATTACCCGGTAGGTCAATTGGTTGCTCAAGAAGCTTCCCGCCGTTTAAATAAAACCCTTTGGCATCATCGACTTATCCTTGGCGCCAACTCCAGCGGTGGGCGACTCAGTTGCTCATGTTTTGGAAGAAATGGGTTTGACTTCTTGTGGTTGCCATGGTACTACAGCAGCTTTGGCCCTTTTGAATGACGCAGTTAAAAGGGCGGTCTCATGGCTTCCTCCCATGTAGGTGGTCTCTCTGGCGCCTTCATCCCTGTATCGGAAGATGCAGGCATGATTGATGCCGTATCCTGTGGCTCCCTCTCCTTGGATAAGTTGGAAGCTATGACTTGTGTTTGTTCCGTAGGTCTGGATATGATTGCTATCCCTGGTGATACATCGGCAGCTACGATTTCCGGAATCATCGCCGATGAGTCCGCTATTGGTATGATTAACAATAAGACAACAGCAGTTCGCGTTATTCCTGTACCGGGCAAGGGTGTAGGGGACGTGGTTGAGTTTGGTGGTCTCTTGGGCTATGCGCCAATCATTGAAGTCTCCCCATATTCTTGCGAAGAATTCATCGCACGGGGTGGTCGGATTCCTGCGCCAATTCGTAGCCTGACTAACTAATGATATCCTTATCGTATGGCCAATTTTCGACCAGAAAATTGGTCATGCGTTTTCTTGCCTTTATCCTATTTGTTTCTGAAGGAGGCAATCCCATGTTGGATTATCCTATCGTGGCCTATGTGATAGCCTTTTGCTATTGGCTTAGTAATCACCTTTGCAACGACCCCATTGGTCAGCAGGTTGGCGGTAAAAATTGGAGCCATTGATAAACCAGATGCCCGTAAGGTACATCACGGTGCTATTCCCCGCCTAGGGGGTTAGCCATATTTGCTGGTTATATCATTTCACTGGTTTACTGCTTCCCGGCTAGCCAAATGCATGAACTTCTAGGCTTGGTTCTGGGGACTTGTATCTTGGTAGCCGTGGGCATTTGGGACGATGTGAAACAAATTGAGCCAAAAACTAAGCTCATGGGGCAGATCATCGCGGCAGCTGTCCTTTGTGCCTATGGGATCCGAGTGGACTTTCTTAGCCTGCCTGGAGGGGCACCCTCTTCCTCCATTATTGGTCTGTGCCACTGACTATCTTTTTGGATTGTAGGCTTTACCAATATTGTTAATCTCATTGATGGTTTAGATGGTTTGGCCGCTGGTATTTCTGGCATTGCCTGCCTCGTTGTTTCCGTTGTCCTCATCTCTATGGGACAATACACTTGCGGTGTGGCAGCTTTGGGATTGGCAGGGGCTATTTGTGGGTTTCTTCCTTATAACTTCAACCCTGCTAAGATTTTTTTATGGGAGATACAGGGTCTATGCTCTTAGGCTATACGGTGGCGGCCATTTCTGTTATGGGCGTTGTTAAGACAGCTGCTGTAGCCGCTTTGGCCGTGCCGGCTATCGTTTTGGGTCTACCGATTCTGGATACCCTCTTTGCTATTGTCCGTCGGAAGATTTCTGGACGTCCTATCTTTAAACCAGATAAGGGCCATGTTCATCACCGCCTCTTGGCGCAAGGCCTTTCGCAAAAAACAAGCGGTCCTCATGATGTATGCTGTTACAGCCTTCCTCGGTGGTGTGGCTGTGGTCGTAGCAGAAGTAAATGCTTGGGTAGGGGCCGTCTTGGTCTTGGTCCTCTTCCTTGCCTCCATCGTTGTGGCTCGTCGCCTTGGTGTTATCGCACGCACTGATGCGACAGCTCATCCTTTGGATTCTAAGAAAAAGTAATTGCTAAGGAGATTTATATGTTGAAAGTAATGACCGTATTTGGGACTCGTCCTGAAGCTATTAAAATGGCCCCTCTTGTAAAGGCTTTGCAAGCAGCTCCTGATATGGAGGCTATTGTGACCGTAACTGGTCAACACAGGGAGATGTTGGACCAAGTTATGGACCTTTTTGACATCAAACCGGATTATGATTTAAATATCATGAGCCAAGGTCAAACTTTATATGATGTAACGACTAAATCTCTTATGGGGCTTAAATCCGTATTGGAAGAAGCTAAACCTGATGTGGTTTTGGTTCATGGTGATACAACGACTACCTTCGCTGGTGCCTTGGCTGCCTTTTACCAAGAAATCCCTGTAGGTCATGTGGAAGCGGGTCTCAGAACGGGCAATATTTACTCTCCCTTCCCAGAAGAAGCCAATCGTAAGTTGACTGGTGCAATTGCTACTTATCATTTTGCGCCAACAGCTAGTTCTGAAGCTAATCTCAAAAAAAGAAAATGTGAAGGAAGATCACCTCTATGTAACAGGTAATACGGTTATCGATGCCTTAGATACGACGGTTAAAGAGGATTACACCTTTGCTGATTCAGCTCTTAATGACTTGGATTATGACCATAAGCGGATCGTCCTTGTCACCACCCACCGCCGGGAAAAACTTGGGGGAACCAATGCGCCATGTCTACTAAGCTATCCGCCAGCTCATCGCTGATTTTGATGATATTCAAGTGGTGTTCCCTATGCATAAAAAAACCCGAAAGTACGGGCTGTAGTTCAAGAAGAATTGGGTCATGTCGACCGTGTAACCCTTTATTGACCCATTGGACTACGAACCGTTTGCTAACCTTATGGCCCGGTCCTATTTGATCCTTACCGATTCTGGTGGAATTCAAGAAGAAGCACCAGCCTTGGGCAAGGCAGTTTTAGTCTTGCGGGATACTACAGAACGGCCAGAAGCTGTTGCAGCAGGGACGGTTAAGCTTGTAGGGACAGATAAAGAGGTTGTTTACAAGGAAGCTTCTGAACTTTTGTCCAATCCAGCCGCCTATGCGACTATGTCCAATGCGGTTAATCCTTATGGAGACGGGCAAGCTTGCCGTCGTATTGTGGAGGCTCTTCGGCATGAATTCTTAGGAGATACTCCCAAACCAGATCGTTTCGGTAAATAGATAGATGGACTCTTCGGAGTCCATTTCTTGTATAGGAGGACGTATGGAAGAGGAAAACAAGGTTAACCTTGCCCCTAAGGTGGAGACTGGTCATAAAGCTTTATAGCTGATCTGGATCAAGAACTGATGGATCAGGCAGACCAAACCCGACAGGCTTTGGATGAAATCGATCGGCGCTACCGGGATAGAGAGGCTCAGCGAAAAGCACAAGAAACTGCTCGCCAAGAGGCTTTAGCAGCTAAATTTAGCAAGAATAAGAAAGTGCTTTCAAAAACACGATACAAAGCGGCTAGCCTTCAAGGATGATTCCTGGGCCAAGTCATTGGCTGTGGCTTCCTCGGCTGGATTCACTCTCTTGGTGGCTGTAGGAGCTTGCCTTTGGCTTGGTAACCAATTAGATGCCTATCTTGGCACAGATCCTATTGGCACTGTCTGGGGTGGCCTCATCGGAGGCTTTGGCGGCCTTTATTTGATGTATAAGGAACTGACACGGTAATTAAGGTATGAATATAAGATATTTACTCAAGTCTATAGGCCAGGCCTGGCTAATGGTCTTAATCATAGGCTCTATTAAGTCTTTGGTCTGTAGGTTTTACCGACCAAATCTCAGGTTGGCTCTGGGGAATGGGGACTATGGCCATCTACTTTCTTATGCTAGCCTATCATAGTCACACTATCCAAGGAGTGGATACGAGGGACGTAATCAGCAAGGTGCGATTTCAAATGATGCAACGCCTGCTCATGATTGTCCTGAGTCTGGTTATTGCACTTACCTATGTTCATCCAGCTATTCCTAGCCTAGTCATAGCCTTGGCCATCATGCATCCTGTTTTATATGTAATCCAATGGCGACTTAAATAAGACTCCTACTTATGAGGAGTCTTATTTTTGGATGTTTTTATGAAGACTGGTTAAGGAAGATTAGGGGCCTATATGATATTTTTCTCTAACTGAGACTAGGACGGGGAGTCCTATAAATTTTTTTAACTATATTAATCTAAAGACTAGAGGGGATTGCTCTTGTGAACTATGTCACAGGTCTGTGTGTATCTATACATATGGTAAATATAACCTTTTTTTATCAACTATACATAATAATTAATGCCTTAAAAGGGCTTTTTAGATTATTGCACTCGTGCATATTTATTTGTAGAATGTAAATAGACATTGTTTGTGCATATGGTTTTGTATGTAGCATTATGTCGCGACAATTGGAAAGGGGTAATAGCCGTGGAATTGCATGCAGGACACCATCAGGTTGTCCAATGGCTAGGACTGAACTTTAACTTAGACACGTTGATTAACACGTGGATTGTTATGGTCATCGTTCTCGTCATCGCCTTGCTGGCTGCAAGAAAGCAACAACTCGTACCATCGGGGGTGCAAAACCTTATGGAAATGGTACTGGAAGGGCTTAAAGCACAGCTTGCGCCGGGTATTGAAAAAAACAATGGAAGAAGGCTGGCGCCGTCCTCTATACGTTTTTTTCCTATTCATCTTTATTGCTAATCAGATTGGTTTGTTGCCAACAAATCATTATATTAGCTCCCCGACAGCCGATGTAAACACCGCTTTGGCCTTGGCCATTGTAGGTACGGTTTTGGTTTGGGGCATTAGCCTCCAAACAAAAAGGGCTTAGCTACTTCAAGCACTTTTTTTCCAACCGTTCAAGGCGCTCTTCATTCTCAATGTCTTTGAAGAAGTCGCTAAACCGGTTACATTGACGGTTCGTCTCTTCGGCAATATCATTGCCGGTGAAATCATGGCGGAATTATTGTATACCTTGCTTCCGACTTGGGTTCCGCTCACTTGGATTTGGCTCGCTTTCAGCTTGTTTGTTGGGACAATTCAAGCCTTTGTTTTTCGCAATTCTTACTTCTGCCTACTTGAATCAAGGGCTAGTGAAGAAGAACATTAATGCGTAAATGATTTTTCTATTTCCATGGAGGTTTTTTTGATTATGGAACTTTTATCTGGTCTTTATGCAATTGGTGCAGGTCTTGCAATCGCAGGTGCTGCGATTGGCGCCGGTGTGGGCGATGGCTTGGTATCCGCTAAATGGCTCGAAGGTATGACACGCCAACCTGAAATGAAAGGCGAACTTCGTACATCTATGTTTATCTCTATCGGCTTGATCGAAGCATTGCCAATCATCGCCGTAGTTATTGCCATTGTGCTTGTATTCGTTCGAGGTTAATAAGAGGAGGGACATCCATTGGTAGATCTCACTAGTGGTACAATTCTTGCTCAAATTATCAACTTCTTAATTCTCTTATTCATCTTGGCAAAATTCGCTTATAAGCCAATTTGCAACATGCTCGAAGAACGGAAGGAACGCATCGCCAATGATTTGGCTGCAGCAGAATCCGCTAAGGTAGAAGCGCAAGAAATGCGTCAATCCTATGAAGACCAATTGCAAGCGGCTCGTAAAGAAGCACAAGAAATCGTAGAAAAAAAGCGGTACAAGAAGCTAAAAGCGGTATCTGCTCAACAATTGTCTGACCTTCGTCAACAATTGGATACAGAACGTGATAAGGCACGCCGTGAAATTGAAGAAGAGCGAGATCAAGCTATGAAGAGTCTCCGTGAAGATATCGTTTCCATGTCCGTTGCTATGGCCAGCAAGGTTGTAGAAAAAGATATGAACAGCGAAACTAACGCGAAACTCATCGACGACGCTATTGCACATTTGAATAGTAAAACAATGGGGTTGTGATACATATGAGCGTAGGAATTGTAGCAGATCGTTACAGTGAAGCCTTATTTGAGCTTGCTCAAGAGTCTCAAGACTTTAGTAGAAACCGAACGCGAGGTTGAACAAGTACTAGCTACACTCAATGAGCAACCTGATTTGGTTAAGTTTATTGACAATCCTTTGCTAACAGCTGATGCTAAATGTCAATTGTTAAGCAAAAATCTTCGGTGATGAATTAGACAAATCGGTATTGCACTTCCTCTTTGTTATGATTCATCGCAACCGCGCTCACTATATATGTGAAGCCTTGCAAGCTTTTTGTAGACCGGTCTCAAGAGGCACGTGGCATCATCAAGGCTACCGTGTCTGTCGTAGAACCATTGACAGAAGAGCAAAGCAGTCAATTGCTTACAAAATTGCAAACGATTACTGGAAAAACAGTTATTTTACAAACGCGTATTGATCCTTCCATCGTGGGCGGCTTGGTCGTTCAAATTGGGGATATGCGCATTGACGGTTCCGTAGCACGTCGCTTGGAAGAACTTAAAAAGGCTCTTACCGTAGGCGTTGCTCAATAGACAGAGGTGAACGGGAATTTATGAAAATGAAACCTGAGGAAATCACTGCCATTATCAAGCAACAAATTCAAAACTATGATGTGGATTTGAATGTTGATGATGTAGGCACAGTCCTTGATGTGGGTGATGGTATCGCTCATATCTATGGTCTTGATAAAAGCCATGGCAGGCGAACTTCTTGAATTGCCACATGGCGTATATGGTCTAGTTCTCAACTTGGAATTAGACAATGTAGGTGCTGTACTCTTGGGGAATGGCAACCTGATTAAAAGAAGGTGACCAGTTAAACGTACTGGCCGTATCATGCAAGTGCCAGTAGGAGATGCTTTGATTGGTCGTGTTGTCGATCCATTGGGCCAACCTTTGATGGTAAAGGGGAAATCGCAACCACAGACTTCCGCCCTGTGGAATACCCAGCGCCTGGTATTGCAGACCGTAAGTCTGTCAATCAACCTTTACAAACTGGTTTGAAAAGCCATCGATGCTATGGTTCCAATTGGTCGTGGCCAACGGGAATTGATCATCGGTGACCGCGGTACTGGTAAAAACAGCTATCGCAATCGATACCATCCTCAACCAAAAAAAGGTAAGGATGTAATCTGTATCTATGTAGCTATTGGTCAAAAGGAATCCACTGTAGCTTCTGTAGTACAAAAAAATTGGAAGAGTTTGGTGCTATGGACTACACTATCGTAGTATCCGCATCTGCTTCTACTGGAGCACCTCTTCAATACATTGCTCCATACGCTGGTGTAGCTATGGGCGAACACTTCATGTATGAAGGTAAACATGTATTGTGCGTATACGATGACTTGACTAAACAAGCTGCCGCATACCGTGCAATGTCCTTGCTTCTCCGTCGTCCGCCAGGGCGCGAAGCATATCCAGGGGACGTATTCTACTTACACAGCCGTTTGTTGGAACGGGCTGCTAAGTTGTCCGATGAATTGGGTGGCGGTTCCATTACGGCCCTTCCAATCATTGAAACACAAGCGGGTGACGTATCTGCCTATATCCCAACTAACGTAATTTCCATCACCGATGGTCAAATCTTCTTGGGCACAGATATGTTTAACTCCGGTATTCGTCCAGCTGTCGATGTAGGCTTGTCCGTATCCCGTGTAGGTGGTTCAGCTCAAACTAAGGCTATGAAATCCGTTGCAGGCCAACTTCGGTTGGAATTGGCTCAATATCGTGAATTAGCGGCTTTTCGCCCAATTTGGTTCCGACCTTGATGCATCCACTAAAGCTCAATTGATCGCGGTGCTCGTTTGACAGAAATGCTCAAGCAAGACCAATACAGCCCATTGTCCGTAGCTGAACAAGTTATTTGCCTCTATGCTGGTACCAAAGGTTTCCTCGCATCCATCCAATTGGAAGATGTATTGGCCTTTGAAGATGAATTAATTCGTTATGTTAATATGCATAATAAATCCATCATTGATGCTATCAACACATCTGGCAAATTAGAATCCGCTGTAGAAGAAGAATTGAAGACAGCTATTGCTGAATGTGTTAAGGCATTTGGTGCTACCCATACATTAGTGGCTTCTAAGGAGGCGTAATATATGGCTAGTGCACAGGATTTACGCAAACGCATAAAAATCCGTTGGTAATACGCAGCAAATCACCAAGGCCATGAAGATGGTCGCTTCTGCCCGCATGCGTAAAGCCCAAGCCCGTGCCGAAGGTGTTGGTCCTTATGCTGAAAAAGCTAGGACAAATTATGCGCCGTGTATCTGGTTCTATTGCCGGTGGTACCAGCCCCTTGTTGGATGCTCGTCCAATTAAGAAAACCGCTTACGTCATCGTAGGTGCTGATAAGGGGTTAGCTGGTGCTATAGCTCTAACTTGGCTAAATTTGCAGAGCAAACCTTTGCGGATAAAGATAAGAGCGCGATTGAAATCATCGCCTCTGGCCGTAAGGTAGTCGATCATTTCGCCTCCCGTGGCTATACCGTATCCGCTAAGTTTACAGGCTATTCCGATAAACCAGAATACAGCGATGCACGAGCTTTGATGCGAGAAGCACAAAATCAATTCCTCGCTGGTCAAGTGGATGAAGTTGTTCTCGTGTACACTAAATTCGTCAACTCTATGACGCAAATTCCTACACAAGAACGCCTTCTTCCAGTAACTCCACCAGAAGGGGATCAAGAGGGTGGCGCATATTTCTATATGCCTGGCGAAGAAGAAGTCCTCACGGCTCTTCTTCCTCAATACCTTGAATCCAGTGTGTTCAATGGACTTTTTACAAGCAGCGGCTAGCGAATTAGGGTCTCGTATGACTGCTATGACATCCGCTACAGATAATGCTTCTGAACTCATTGGTAAACTCAGCCTTGAATATAATAAATTGCGTCAAGCTAGCATTACTAACGAAATCTCTGAAATTGTGGGTGGCGCTAATGCGTTGCAATAGAATAGGAGCGCTTCTTAGATGAGTACTAATATTGGTAAAGTGGTACAGGTTATCGGCCCAGTTGTAGACGTTCAGTTTGCACCAGGTCAATTGCCAGCTATTTATAATGCCCTTCACATTGAACCTCAAGGTGAAGGTATCAAAAACAGAATTGTTGTTGAAGTTATGCAACATTTGGGTGACGACACAGTGCGCTGTGTAGCCATGTCTTCCACAGATGGCCTCACACGTAATATGGACGTTATCGATACAGGTGCCGCTATTTCCGTACCAGTAGGTGATGGTGTATTGGGCCGTATCTTCAACGTTTTGGGTGAAACTGTAGACCATGACCCAGCAAAAGTAGAAGCTGAAGATCATTGGCCTATTCACCGTCCAGCCCCTAAATTCGATGACTTGTCTCCAGAAACAAACATCTTGAAACAGGTATCAAGGTCGTTGACCTTATTGCCCCTTATGTAAAGGGTGGTAAGATTGGTCTCTTCGGTGGTGCCGGCGTTGGTAAAACCGTATTGATTATGGAATTGATTCACAACATCGCTACAGAACATGGTGGTTACTCCGTATTCTCAGGCGTTGGTGAACGTACCCGTGAAGGTAACGACCTTTGGAACGAAATGAAAGAATCCGGCGTTATCAACAAGACAGCCCTCGTATATGGACAAATGAACGAACCACCTGGAGCTCGTATGCGCGTCGCATTGACAGGTTTGACCATGGCAGAATACTTCCGTGATGTAAAAACACCAAGACGTGCTCTTGTTTGTCGATAATATCTTCCGTTTCATCCAAGCTGGTTCTGAAGTGTCCGCCTTGCTCGGCCGTATGCCGTCTGCCGTTGGTTACCAACCAACCTTGGCTAATGACGTAGGGGCTTTGCAAGAACGTATCACCTCTACTAAAAAAACGGTTCCATTACATCTGTACAAGCCGTATACGTACCTGCCGATGACTTGACTGACCCAGCACCAGCAGCAACCTTTGCCCATTTGGATGCGACTACTGTATTGTCCCGTGCTATCGCAGAATTGGGGATTTACCCAGCCGTTGATCCATTGGATTCCACATCTCGAATCTTGGATCCACATGTAGTAGGGGAAGAACACTACCAAGTCGCTCGTGGCGTGCAAGAAGTTCTTCAAAAAGTACCGCGATTTGCAAGATATCATTGCCATCCTCGGTATGGAAGAATTGTCTGATGAAGATAAATTGACTGTAGCACGGGCTCGTAAGATTCAACGTTTCCTCAGTCAACCATTCTTCGTAGCCGAAGTATTTACCGGGTCTCCTGGTAAGTACGTTCCATTGTCCGAAACCTTGCGCGGCTTCCGTGAAATCTTGGACGGCAAACACGATGATTTGCCAGAACAAGCTTTCTACATGGTTGGTTCCATTGATGAAGCAGTTCAAAAAAAGCAAAGGACATGGCTGAGAAAGGGGAATAATCTATGGCAGATTTAAAAACCCATGGCCCTTACTGTGGTGACGCCAGATGACAAGGCCTTTGAAGCAAAGGTAAAGTTTATCTCCGGTCGCGCCTTGGACGGTGAATTTGGCTTCTATCCAAATCCGGCCCCTCATGTGGTAGCCTTGGATATAGCTGAATTGGATGTAACAGACCAAGATGACAAGAAGTATAAATTGGCCATCTTTGGAGGTTTCTTGAAATCGATAATAACCAAGCTACTTTGGTTACACCAAACTGTGAAGTGCCAGAATCCATTGACCCAGAACGGGCTCAACGAGCTCGTCAACGGGCCGAAGAACGATTAGCTGCTGACCGTGATGATGTGGATGTTCCACGGGCACGGGCGGCCCTGAAACGAGCTCTCCTACGGATTGATATCACCAGTGGTCTATAGGAGCGATTGACTTAGGGTTAATCGATTTCATAAAAAGATACCCCACGATCGGAAGAATCGTGGGGTGTCTTTTTATATGGCAGTGTCTATACGAAAAGACGAATAATTAGCATGCCTACACAAGCATTGAAGATGGATATGGCCATAAGCATAGGCCAGTATTTTTTTAGGTGTATCCGTAACACCTAGAAGACGACCCATATATTGAATTTGAGAAGCCATGAGGATAAAGGCTGGGGCTAAGATGGTGATATGTTCTGGTGTTAGTGTACCAGCTGCCATGAGGGCTGCTGCTACGCCTACACCAGCGGAACAAGAGAGCCAAGTAGCTAAGAGGACGGTTAAGGCCTCTCCAGGAAGAGCAAAGAGGCCCATAACGCCACCAGCATGGAGGCCTAACCAATCAAAAAAACGCCTAAAATACGGAGAATTTCTGCGAGAACATAGGCCATAATGACATTTGGCATAAGACTTTGCGTAGCTAAGGTAAACCCTTTACGGGCGCCAATGACAAAAGATATCGAAAAGGATTGTTGGTTTTCTTTTTGGCTGTTTGCTTGTGTAGTCATTATTGGAAGTCCTTTCTGTAGACTGTATTTAGTGCTAGGCGGCAGATTCCGGCACCAACAAACTTAAGGATGAAAAATTAAAATTAAAGGGACCAGAATTGGTAGTGTGAAGGAAGCAAAAAGAGCTGATACGATAGCGAAGTAATTGTTGATCATACCTGCACCAGAGTATTGCCAAGCGGCGATAATAGTTAATTCCTTACGGGTAACTAAGCCCTCTTCATAAAGCTCCTTGGTGAGGGCAGCGCCTCCGTCGGTAGATTGTAAGTCTGTAATAAGGGCTAAGCCTGTTAGACCTGGAATACCAAGTAGGGGTTTAAGGATTGGTGTGAGTAAACGTTGGGCTGCTTTTTAGCGCTCCGTAGTGGGAAAAAATTTCTACGGCCCCAAGGCTAACATGATAGATGGAACTAAGCTCAAGGCAAAGAGGAAACCTGCCCTTGCAGAAGTTCCACCGTGCCCTACGAAGGTGTCAGAGGCTCCCTTGATGGTTCCGTATTTGCCGATAAGGGCAGAGAAGTCAAATACCTTTAACCATTCATGGCCAGCTACGTTATTTAATAGACCGGAGAAGAAGATGATAGCGGCGATGAGGGCTATATAAGCACCTATCGTGACTTTTTGGGTTCATCATTTCATTGAGTTGAGCCTGCTTTTCTTCTTTGCTTGAAGCGTGACCTGGTTGTCTCGTTGATCCATAAGGACCTCCTTATAAATATCCACTCAGAATAAACATATGTATTATTGTAAAGGATATTGATATGGAGGGTCAAGGGAAGATTAACTATTTACAAATAGGAGGAACCAAGAGTATTCTAGGTTTGTATTTATTATCTTATCTATGAGGAGGCCCCATGAGTCAGGTTCAGGATTACTATAACTATCTCCATACCATTCCAGAAAAAAATCTCTAGAGGAGCATAAGACATCTCAATTTCTAGCAGATCAATTAGAGTCCTTTGGTTATCGGGTTATTAGACAAGTAGGTGGGGCTACAGGAGTCATTGGCATCTACGATACGGGCCGCCCAGGCCCAGTCGTGGCCATTCGGGCTGATATGGATTCACTTACTCATATCATTGATGGCCAGGAAGTTCAACGCCATACCTGTGGCCATGATGGACATATGTCCATGGTCTTGACCGCCGCTAAGTGGATTAAAGAGGGAGGTCTTATTAGCAAGGGGGTCTTGAAAAATACTTTTTCAACCAGCAGAGGAGACTGGTGAAGGGGCTTTGAGCATGATCAAAGGTGGTGCTATTGATGATGTAGACTGGCTCTTTGGGGCTCATGTACGACCTTTTGAGGAATGCCAAGTGGGCCAAGCTTCGCCAGCTATTCATTATGCGGCAGCTCGTCGCTTTGTTGTAGAATTTCTTGGTAAACCAGCCCATGCGGCCCGGCCTCATTTAGGCATTAATGCTATAGATGCGGCTACGGCTGCTGTTAATGCGGTCAATGCTATCCACCCTAAAAGCCGACTGATAATTATTCTGTGAAGGCTACGCGTTTTCTCTGTGATTCTGGTGTGACCAATGCTATTCCTGATTTGGCGACGGTTACCTGGGATTCCCGGGCTCAATACAATGATGTGATGGAGGCTTTGGAAGAAAAGTTTATGGTCGCCATTGAAGGTGGTGCTGGGACTGTAGGGGCTAAAGCTCATGTGGCCTTTTAAAAAGGGGACACCGGCAGCTGAATTGGATGAGGATGCGACGGCCCTCCTGAGCCAATCCATTAAGGCTGTCTTGGGTGACCAGGGTCTGGCAGAGGAAATTTATACGCCAGGTTCGGAAGATTTCTTCTTTTACACTATCCATAAGCCAAGTTTGAAGGCTGGCTTCTTCGGTTTGGGCTGTGACTCTACGGCCAGGCCTCCACCATCCGGATATGGCCTTTTGACACCTCCGCCTTAGATGCAGGCGTTGCGATATTTATTAAAAACGGTAGAAAGTTTATTGAATTAATACAAAGCATGGATTACTTATGTATGGTGGTTCTGCTAACAAAGAGTGGCGCAGAAAAATTGATCTGCGCCACTCTTTTTATTTGTATTTATTTTTATAGGACCGATACACCTGTCAATCTATACTTGGTGCTTTTTAGGGTTGTTCCACTTGAAGGAATTCTTCTGGGCTAATGGATTTTTGGAATTCCTGGTAGACTTCTTGGCCGTAGCGGGGATATCGGTGAGGATTCGCTTATAGGGAAGGTATTTGAGAAGGCGGTTGCTAATATGACGGTAGAGTTCACTATGGCTAGGCATAGTTAAGCTATCTTCTGTCCCGTAGTAACTCTCCCTTAAGGATATCGCCTTTGTGCTAGTAGTGTCATAGTAGGCTAGGCTAGCCTGAATATCTGCCCGTATATAGAGGTCGTCATCATCGTTAGCGAAGAGGAGCCTAATCTTAAGGAGTGGATGGTGTAGTACTCATCTTCTTCTACCTAGGTGCTAGGTAGAGGTCTCCTTGGTTGGGGGAACCTTGATCGCCTTGAGCGATCGCCTCGAGTTGTCCCTAGGTCTGGAGCCTGATTAACTTCCTGGTAGGGACACTTGGTAGTAGGGGTAGCGGAAGGTATCAGCCAGGCGACTAACTAGGTAGGAATTAAGGGCGGATTCCTTGCCTCTAGAGGGACTTAAGATGACTACTTGGCGGCTAGGAAAATCTTGTAAGAGCCCATGAGAGCTGGTGGATAGTCGACTGGATTCTATACCGCTAGAAGGGCTATTAGTGTTAATGTTGGCAGAGGCGGCTAGGCTAGTGCCTATTAGGGATAGGGTTAAGGTTAAGCTGACTAGTAAGGTTTTTCTATCATGTTGACTCCTTAGATTGATAGAGAGTTGTTATAATTCAGCATAGTATCATTATGACTCTAGTAAAAGAGCCTCACAGGGTGAGGCTCTTTGTGTTTATAAATGGTCTATGTGCTTATTATAGTCTTTTGTTAGATAAAAAGGCACATACATTTTTATATTAAATTGTTAAGAAGGAGGAGAGGTCTATCTTCTTCTTTTTATCACCTTGTAAGAGGTCGAATAGCTGATTTACATCTACAGATTTTGGATTTTTGAGGAAGTTATTGAGTTGGTTTAGGCCCTCTTGCCCTTTTGTATCCGTAGAAACCGTGCTAGTAGTTGTAGTGGTCGTAGTGGTGGTTATGGTTCCATCAGGGTTTTTACCGTTTTTGTAGTTGTCGTAGAGTGGGTATTTTTGATTTGGTTGGTTAGGATTGTAGAGTGGGTTGATCTGTTGGAATCCGTTTATAAGGTGAGTTGATTCAACATACGGTCCACCACATCCTTGTAGACTCCTTGATGGCTTGGCATGCTAAGGGGCATCCTCTGTACCATAGAACCCCTTAGTGATAGCCCCGGATTGTTTTGCTTTGTGTATCGTAGTAGTAGAGGGTCCCTTCAACTTCTGTGTGCTTGTAGTCGCTATCAGATAAACCCTTGCGGTAGATGCCCGTAAAAACCACCGCGGCTACCAGATCCATATTCATCTGTCTTTGCGGAAGGGGATAAGTAGAGGTCTGCCCTTTGCCATTATTAGTGTCTTGGTCGGCTAGGGCGATTAAGTCGTTAAGTCCTAGTTTGTTTGCTTGGGTTCGCTTGCTTGTGTTGTAGTAAGGATAACGGAAAACATTGGCCAATTGGTCGGTCATATAATCTGAGAAAGCCTTGTTGTGACCGCTATCTTGACTGATAATAATCACCGAACGAGTTGGAAAGCCTGTTAAACTACCAGGTAGTGGAGCTGCTTTGCCTGGTGTAGTGGCTTTGCTGTCCTTAGTTGTGTTCTTATCTGTTTTTGTATCACTTGTTTTGGTGGAGGAGTGGTCATTAGACTCTGTAGTAGTCGTGGATGTGGTGGTCTGGTTAGCGGTACTTGTCGTATCCCCAGATTGGGTTACAGGAATAACCTCTGCGAAGGAGAGTCCCGCGGTTAAACTGGTAATAGCCATGGTAGCTAAGATAGTTTTCTTGAGAGAATGGAATTGCATAGCTTATCCTTTCTTATATAGAAAAAAAGCCTCACAAAGGTGAGGCTTTTATGAAATAAAAGTCTACTTACTTATTATAAGTCAGGAACCCTATAAAAGCACATAAACTTTTCATAAAGTTTTTATTAGCTCATAGAGAGAGACCGCTCGAAGGCCGCTTTGATAGGCTCTAGTCGGGCGGGCTCCTCCATGAGGGAGAGAAGAGTTAAGGCGATGATGGAGGCCCCTTTTGGTAATCGTGCCCTCAATACGAGGGTCTAACATAGCGGCGGCAAATTCCTTGGTATGACAAACCTTGTCATCTCCTTCTAGGCGGAGAGTTGGGTGGTAGGCTGGGCATTGATAGGATACATTGCCGATATCAGAGGATCCAGAAGCAGGGTCCATACCAGGTGTGAATGGAATGCCAAGGTCCTCCATGACTTCTTCAATGAGGTGCATACCCTCTTCAATGTTATTCATGTCGTCATAGGGGTTGCCATAGAACTCGTAATCTACCTTTGTCCCTGTGCAGAGGGCAGCACCTTCAAAAAATTTTCTTGCACTGTTCAGATAGTTTGTTGAGATAAGAGCGCTTAGCATGGCGGACGGTTACCTCGAATTCGCCGAAGTCAGGAATGATGTTAGATGCGGTTCCTCCGTTGATAATCCAGGTGCCGATTCGACTTTCCGGCCTGCATTGCTGCCGCATCATATCTAGGGCGTGGATAGCCAATTGAACGCCATTAACTGCGTTGATGCCCGCCCAAGGTTCACCAGCTGCATGGGCCGGCTTGCCATGGTAGCGGACCCGGTAGCAGTCTAGGGCTAAGAAGTTAGAGGTTGGGCGGGTAATGGTCCCATCCATGTGGACCATGATGGCGAAATCGTAGTCCTTAAAGATGCCTTGTTGGGTCATGTCCACCTTGCAGCCCGTCGCTTCCTCATCAGGGGTACCGATAATATCAACATCCATGGTGAGCGGTGCTTGTTGGCTAAGTTTAGCGAGGGCAAGGCCTGCTAAGACGGACAGGGAACCAGACGCGCAATGACCACAGGCATGCCCTAATTCAGGGAGAGCATCATATTCACAAAGAATGGCTAATTTGCCAAGAGGTTTATCTGCCTTGACTAGGGAAGCCTTAAAGGCTGTGGGGATGCCAGCAAATTCATAGGTTACAGGGATCCCTTCAGACTCCAAGAGGGCGCCAATACGTTTGACGGATTGAAACTCATGGCTGGAAACTTCTGGGTTTTTGGCTAGTGTGTAGTTGAGATCCCACGCTTTAGGCGCTAAGCTTTGTATGAGCGCTAGTAGGTCTTCTTTATGATGGTGTGCAACGGTCATAGTAGACTCCTTTTAAAAATACTTATGACACCTACTTTCACGAGGATATTTACATAGATGAACATATACCGGTGTAAGTATCAGTTGGTGAAAGTTGGCAAAATATGTTTAAATCTATGACTATACTATCATGGAAGGTGTATCTTGCCTAATACAACATGGAAGAATATGCATAAATTAACAGGAATTCCTATTAAATCTAAAAATTTGGTGAAAAAAATATTAGGAAATGCTGGCATATTATACAGATTGTGTGTATAATAATAAAAAGATAGAAAAAAATTATTTAGGAGGGACACTATGTTCGGTATTAAATTTAACAAAAAAATCGCCGTGGCCTTGGGCATTGGCGTACTGGCTATGAGCCTCTTTTGCAGGTTGTGGATCTTCTAGCCAAGAGACAAATGAGAAGGGCGTGCTTCGTGTAGGTTCTGAAACAACCTTCCCACCATTCGAATACACAGATGACCAAAATAATGTCATCGGTTTCGACGTGGACTTGAGTCAAGAAATCGCAAAAACGCTTGGGTCTTAAAATGGAATTCGTAAGCATGGGCTTCGATGCTTTGATTCCAGCAGTTAACTCCGGGTCTATTGATATGATTGCAGCGGGCATGAATCCTACACCAGAACGGGAAAAAGCAGCTGATTTCTCTGATATCTACTTCAATGAAGGTGGTTTTTACTGCTATTGTTCGCAAGGATAATACAGATATCAAAGGCATTGATGACCTTAAGGGTAAAGTTGTAGGGGCTCAAGTGGGTTCTATTCCTGCTGATATGGCTAAAGCTTTGCCCTGCATCCCAAGTTAAAGAAATCGACTCCAATTCTCAAATCTTCATGGAATTGAAAGCTGGTACTATCGATGGGGCTATCATAGATAATGCAGTTGCTATGTTCTACCTCAAACAAGGGGCTGATAAAGACCTTAAATTGGTTGGTAACCCAACAGAATCTACTGGCATTGCGTTGGGCTTCAAAAAAAGGTAATACAAAATTGCGTGATGACGTAAATAAAGCCTTGAAAGAAATGAAAGAAGACGGCACGTACCAAAAGATTTACGAAAAAAATGGTTTGGTGCTTATAAAGAGTCTAAATAAAAAGTGTATTCACTTGAATTGTAGAAAAACCACTAGCTAGGTATTACCTAGCTAGTGGTTTTTCTTTAGTATTATTTGTTTGCAAGAATGTTACCAAGGAAAAGTAATTGGTTAGGGGAATGGTTTATATAGTATTAGTTTACTAGTTAGAAAAAAATAGATATAATTAGGTATGTTAAATAGAGAAATATCGATACGCCTACACATCAATATAAGGGATGTTATTTATATATTCTCTGGCCTTCTTTGGCCCTTTTGGGGCCTAAATTGCTTTTGCACAAATGAGTTTGTGCCACAATAGGAGATCAAATGGAATTTAATACGATTATTTACCAGGTAGACCAAGAGATTGCTACCATAACCTTTAACCGACCTGAGGTGCAGAATGGTTTTAATGTGCCCATGTGTCAAGAAATCTTGAAGGCCCTACACCGGGCAGGCCAGGATAAGTCCGTCAAGGTCATTGCCTTTAAGGCGGAGGGGACTGTCTTTTCCGTGGGCGGTGATCTGGTGGAAATGAAGCGAGCTGTGCTAGAAGATGACCAGGAGTCCTTAGTGGCCATTGCCCAATTGGTCATGGATATATCCCTTACTATGAAGCGGACCCCCAAACCAATCGTCATGTGTACCGATGGGGCTGTGGCTGGAGCAGCCTTTAATATGGTTTTGGCGGCGGATTTCTGTATAGCCACTACTAATAGTCGCTTTATCCAAGCTTTTGTAAATGTTGGGCTGGCTCCTGATGCGGGAGGTATGTATCTTTTGACCAGGGCGGTGGGTATGAATCGGGCCATGCACTTAGCCATGACTGGTGAGGCTGTAACCGCAGACAAGGGCTTGGAATACGGTTTTTATCTATAAGGTCTGTGAGCCCAATCAATTAGACCGAGTTGTAAGTCGCCTTCTTAAACGCCTCGCTAAGGGGCCTGAACTTTCCTATGCAGGTATGAAGGACATGATGTGGCATGCTTTTTCACAGATTTTTGAAGATTATGCTAAGAAGGAAGTGGCCCTCCAATCTAGCCTAGGCTTTTCAGAGGACTTTAAGGAAGGGGTTATGGCCCACGCAGAGCGGCGTCGTCCACAATTCAAGGGCCAGTAAGAGCGTCTTGGGCAGGGACTGGCTTTCCTTTTATATAATTCTTACGATTTTTATAAAAAAGTCCTTGCCAAGCTTTCTACATTTCCGTATAATAACGAAGTACCTTCCCCGATAGCTCAGTTGGTAGTAGCACCTGACTGTTAATCAGGGTGTCGCTGGTTCGAGTCCAGCTCGGGGAGCCATGGCCCGTTGGTCAAGCGGCTAAGACACCGCCCTTTCACGGCGGTATCCCGGGTTCGATTCCCGGACGGGTCACCATATGGACGATTAGCTCAGCTGGGAGAGCGCCTGCCTTACAAGCAGGATGTCGGCAGTTCGATCCTGTCATCGTCCACCATAGCGAAAGCACTCACCTTAGGGTGGGTGCTTTTTATGTTAACCTATATCGAAAGCTGTAAAAGAGGCATAATAGTATAACTTTCTTTCAATTGTGATAGATTGCACACTGTGCTAGTATGAAAGCGTAATCAATAGCCCTGTGCAATGGCTGTTGATATAATTATGTAATTCTCAAGGAGGGATTATCTTGCGCGAGATTCAAGTATCTGAAATCACAAAAAAACAGTCCGTCAAATGTGTATGGACGCAGCTTACCACTTGCCAAAAGACATCTATGAAGGCCTCAAAAAAAGGGCGTCAAACAGAAGAGTCTCCAGTAGGTTGTATCGTTCTCGATCAAATTATCAAAAATGCAGAAATTGCTGATGCTGAAGATCGTCCATACTGCCAAGATACTGGTATGACATTGGTGTTCGTTGAAGTTGGTCAAGATGTACATTTTGTTGGTGGCGACCTTAAAGAAGCTATCAATGCTGGTGTTGCAGCTGGTTATATTGACGGTTACCTTCGTAAATCCGTTGTACAAGAACCTCTCTTCAACCGTAAAAATACACAAAACAATACACCTGCTATCATCTACATCGATATCGTTCCTGGCGATAAAGTAGACATTAAAATCGAACTTAAAGGGTTCGGTTCTGAAAAATAAATCTGATGTAGCTATGTTGGTACCTGCTGATGGCGTAGAAGGGGTTAAACAAGCTGTTCTCGATATCGTTAAACATGCTGGCCCTAACCCATGTCCTCCAATGGTATTGGGGATTGGTATCGGCGGTACTATGGACCAAGCGGCTGTTATGTCCAAGAAAGCTTTGCTTCGTGACATCGATGTTCCACACAAAGATCCAGAATATGCAAAATTGGAAGAAGAAATTTTGGCTATGGTTAATAAAACTGGTATCGGTCCACAATTGGGCGGCACAACAACTTGTATCGGTGTAAACATCGAATGGGGTGCAACTCATATCGCCGGCCTTCCTGTTGCTGTTACTATTATGTGTCATGCTGCTCGTCATAAACACGTAGTACTTTAATCGATAGGAGGCAAATACAATGGCTGAAACAATTCGCATTAACACTGATGAATATAATGAAGAATTTTTCCCGTAAATTGCGTGTAGGTGATAGCGTTCTTATTACCGGCAAGATTTACTCTGCTCGTGATGCTGCTCACAAAGCCATGACTGAAGCTTTGGCTCGCGGTGAAAAATTGCCAATCGACTGGACTAACAAGTTCGTTTACTACCTTGGCCCAACACCTGCAAAACCTGGTGATCCAATCGGTTCCGCTGGCCCTACAACATCTGGTCGTATGGATAGTTACACGCCAACCATGCTTGATCAAGGTATCAAAGGCATGATTGGTAAAGGGTCCCGTAAACCAGAAGTTGTTGAATCTATGAAGAAAAAAATGGTTGCACCTACTTCGCTGCTGTTGGTGGTGCTGCCGCTTTGATTGCAAAAATCCATTAAAAAAATACGAAGTATTGGCTTACGAAGACTTGGGTCCAGAAGCTTTTGGCAGAATTGACTGTTGAAGACTTCCCTTGCATCGTTGTTGGCGATACTGAAGGTAACAACTTCTACGAACAAGGTCAAAAAACCTTACCGTAAAAATCTAAGGACTAGTCTAAACATCGCATAGGCTTTGTTCTGGTATGAATAACCGCCTTCCCTTAGGGAAGGTGGTTATTTTTTAGTTATTTGTGTTACCATAAAAACGGTAAGCTTATGGTGAATTCGCTCGAAAGAAGGAGCATAGCATGAAGTCTTTAGAAGACATTCGTACAGCAGCCCACCAGGCCATAGAAGAACTGGTAGAGGCAGCTAAATTACAGGCTGGGGAGATTTTTGCTCATCGGTTGTTCTACCAGTGAAATTAAGGGAGCTAAAATCGGTAGCGATTCCAGTATGGATATAGCTCAAGTTTTATGGGATGAGTTCAAGGCTGCTGCCGATCGAGGGGGCTTTGAGTTAGCCTTTCAATGCTGCGAGCATTTGAATCGGGCCCTTGTGATTGACCGCTCTATAGTAACTAGTCAAACTATTGTCAATGTCGTCCCTTGGGGAACATGCCGGTGGATCTATGGCCACCACGGCCTACAAGAATTTTGATGACCCCGTGGTAGTTGAATTCATCCAGGCTGATGCGGGGCTTGATATTGGGGATACCTTCATCGGTATGCATCTTAAACATGTTTGTGTTCCCGTCCGTCTATCTGTAAAAGAAATCGGTCAGGCCCACCTGACAGCTGCCCGTGTTCGGCCAAAATCCATAGGTGGCCCCCGGGCCCACTATGATGAAAGTTTACTATAAGGAGACCTTATGCACGCAATTATTCCTTACCTTATATTAGTGGGCGTCATCATCGCCTTCTTTATCGTTTGTTACTTGGTCTTCCGTGAATCCCCTAAGAAGATGGGTCACCTCTCAGAAGAACGCCGGGCTGATCGACGTCGTAAAAATTAGGGAATATGCATCGGGTGCAGCCTCTGCGGATATTTTAAAATCCGATGTCAAATCGATTCCTAAATCTGAAGAAACGACTACAGTGAAAGCAGATGAAGGTTTAGAGAACGCTGATGAGATCTTAACTCAAGTAAAGCTTTCTCAAGAAGATACATCTTATCCGACTGCTTCTGTTCATGAGCCAACACCGGAGTCCATGACCTTGGTTATTCCACCTGCTGAAGAAGAGATACTAGATGAAGCCATAGGACGAGCTAAGGAAGAGGCATCTTTAGAGGCCACTCAAGTTATGGACCGCCTTTCTTATGCAGGGGATGAAACCGCTCCTACTATGATCTTGCGGCGAGACCAACTGTCGGAGGCCTTGGCCCAACAAGGCCTTATGGAATCCAATCCCGTGGTAGAGCCGGACGGCATGAAGTCGTATTCAAATAGTTCTTGGAAGCAAGAATCTGCTGAAAAACGGCGGGTAGAAATCGCGATGGAACCCTTTCTTCATGTTTTTTTGGCGTCATTTCTGATCGGACTTATCAAGTAGTTTTTTTGACGTAACACAAGATGCCTTGCAGACCTTGGAAATCAACTCTGAGGAAGAGGCGCGGGCACTCTTGGATAATGTAGTTGTACAAGAGCCCTTCTACTTATGCAAAAGGCCTATGCTGCTAATCCGGCTGATTGGATGCGGCCTATTGCCGTTGAGGCCTTTGTGGATGTGGTATCCCAACCCAAGTCATCTACGCCTTATTTGGTTGCCTTTGATGCCCTTAAGATTCTGAGCCACATGACCTTAGCCCATTTACAGGTTATGGCTATTATTTTGCTATTACAGTATTCCCGTAATTCTAATAACTATAGCTTAGAATACTTCCGCCACTATGTGGACAAGTATATTCAACCATTTTTTTATCTGATTTTGCCACGGAATGCAGCTGTTTTCCACCAACTGGATTATCTGCGTTGTAGCCAAAAAAAGAAAGTGAGAAGATCAACCTAGCTCAACTCTTATCGAATTCCTACTCCTTTGTCTTTAATTTCCGCGGTTTTTAGCAAGGATGAATTGGTTCATGCGCTAGATGGAGAGAACTTGGATCCACGCTTTGTGGTTAAGTCTATCAATTCAGCTCTTTACAAGTTGGCTTTTAGTGGATGAAGGTATGGCTCTCGCTTCTTCCGTCAAGCGGGTATTAGTGACCGCCATGTACAAGAGGACTTATTAGGACTTATGAAGTCCAAGCCATCGGCCTTTAGTGGGGCTGAAGCACGTCGTATAATGGAAGAGATTTCTCCAGTGCTCTTGGATTTGTCTGATCTCTTCGAGGCCAGCCCTCTGTCGACTATGTCTCTGACCCTTTTAGGCCTCTACTTAGGTCGAGCCCATGTAAAAGCGACTATCCACGAGGACTTTGACCTGTCTCAGTGGTTTTAATAAAATAACGATATAGAAACAGCCAGCCCCTAGTTCATTTACGAGCTAGGGGCTGGCTGTTTTATAGGGATTCCTTGTAAAAGGGCTAATTTAGTTATTAAAGTCAAAAATCGGTCATAGCGTCGATGTCTTTAAGGATGATAGTCTTACCGGATACCTCTATGAGGCCCTCTTTTTCCATACGACTCATCTCTCGGGACATGGCCGTTCGGGATACATTGATAATCTCTGCGATTTGTTCTCGTGTATGGGGAAGTTTGATGCTAGTAGTACCTTGCTGCCGGTAGATATCAGATAGGTAGGCAAAGATCCGTTGCCGCATACCCTTAAGGGTTAAGTAGTGGACCTTGCGGGTCAGAATGAGGGTTTTTATCAGATAAATCGCGTAGGAGGTTGGCCAAAAGGGTAGTTTGGCAGACCTGGCATTTTGGCAGAGCCTCTAGGAAGGCGTGGATAGGAATAAAGAGAACCTTGCTGGCTTTGGTTGTTTTAATAGTCGCAGGCCAGAGGGGTTGGTGGGAGAAGATGAGCGCCTCCGAACATTTGGGAAGGGTAGAACTCTGTCATAATGACTCGCTGGCCCATGACGTTTTCTCTGGTGATAAGGAGGGCTCCTTCTAAGATAATGCCTAATCCCTCCATAGGGTGTTCCGGAAAGGGCAACGAAGTCATTCTTTTATAGTCCTGACCAAGAGCTCCGCGTGGGAGAAAAAGTTCCTCAAGTTCTCTTCTGTGAAGCCTTGGAAGAGGGGGAAGCAAGTAGGGTGGATGCATAATCGGATACTAGGGCACTTACTTGAGTAGCTTTCATAAGGATCTCCTATCATAATTCGTAATATAAAAAAAGATATAGATTAGATATATTGCCGTATAAATGAAAAATACTTCTCTTTTATTATTATATACTAAAAAAAGAAAAAAATATTTTGAAAAATGTAGCCATAGTTACATAATTTGGTTTTTGCCAATAAGGTATACTGTGTTTGTAAATGATGAAGCCTCATAGAAACAGGTTCTCCTAAGGAGAACTAAAATGAGGGTTTTGTATGTTTTGCTGATGTCAGCAATAGGAGGAATATTATGAGCAATATGTTCTGCTTCCAATGTGAACAAACTGGTCAACCTAATGGTTGTACTGTACAAGGTGTATGTGGTAAAACTGCACCAGTTGCTAATAAACAAGATGAATTGACTGCTGCTTTGGTTGGTTTGGCTCGCGCTTTGATGTGAAAGGTCAAACAAAAAGAAGGCGTTGATTATTTGATGCGTGGCTTGTTTATGTGCGTAACAAATGTTAACTTCTCTGAAGAACGGGTACAAGAATTCATTGATGAAGTAAATGCTTACCATGCAAAAGTGGATAGTGCTGCACAAAACATCGATTGGGAAGGCTTGTGGAAAGGCGATGAAGATATCGTATCCCTTCGTTCTACACTCCTCTTGGGTATGCGCGGTATGGCTGCCTATGCTTGGCATGCAGCTCGTCTCGGCTTCCATGATCCAGACGTTGATGCGTGGTTCATTAAAGGTCTTGTTGAATTTGCTAAAGAACATTCCGCTGAAGAATGGCTTAACCTTTTGATGGAATTTGGTCAAGTTAACTTGAAATGCATGGCTATCCTCGACAAGGCTAACACTGAAACCTATGGTACTCCAGTGCCAACAACTGTTCCTTTTGACAATTGAACCAGGTCCATTCATCGTAGTAACAGGCCATGACCTCCACGACTTGAACCAATTGTTGGAACAAACTGATGGCAAAGGCGTTAACATTTATACGCACGGCGAAATGCTTCCTTGCCATGCTTACCCTGAATTGAAGAAACATCCTCAATTAAAAGGTAACTTCGGTACAGCTTGGCAAAAACCAACAAAAAAGAATTCGTTGATGTACCAGGCGCTTTCTTTATTCACTACAAACTGCATTATGCCACCAAAAAGAAAAACTACAAGGCTAATATCTTTACAACAGATATGGTAGGTTTCGATGGTTGTGCACATGTAGAAGAAAAAAAGCTGATGGCACAAAAAGACTTCTCTGCTGTTATTGAACGGGCTATTGAATTGGGCGGCTACAAAGAAGCTCAAGAATTCACAGGTATTAACGGTGGTCATGAAGTAACAACTGGCTTTTGGTCATGGTACTGTTTTTGGGTATCGCTGACAAGGTTATTGACGCTGTAAAAGCTGGTGCTATTAAACACTTCTTCTTGGTTGGCGGTTGTGACGGTGCTAAAGTAGGCCGTAACTACTACACTGAATTCGTAAAACAAACACCAAAAAGATACTGTTGTATTGACTTTTGGCTTGTGGTAAATTCTGTTTCAACGACCTTAACATCGGTGAAATTGGTGGTATCCCTCGTATCCTCGATATGGGTCAATGTAATGATGCTTACTCCGCTATTCAAGTAGCTATTGCTTTGGCTGGCGCTTTCGAATGCGATGTAAATGAATTACCATTGACACTCGTATTGTCCTGGTACGAACAAAAAGCTGTATGTATCTTTGTTGACATTGCTCGCATTGGGCATCCGCAACATCTACATCGGCCCATCCTTGCCTAAGTTCTTCTCTTCCAATGTTCTTAACATCTTGGTAGATAAATTTAACTTGCATCCAATTACAACTCCAGAAGCTGACATGAAAGCTATTTTGGGCTAATTGAAGGCATAGACTTCTAACACTCCATCAAAAGGGGCTAGGAACTCTGGCTGACCTCTACAAGCAGGTCGGCCTAGAGTCCTAGTCCTTTTTGTAAATTTCTATAGATCTTTTACGAAGGGGGTAAAGACCAAGTCAGAAAAGTCATTTTGTAGTACAATAGAATAGTATTTATATGTGTATGTGAAAGGAGGTTCCCATGGAAGGGGCAAAAAAAGATTTTGACTTGGCTCAATGGGGCTGGCTATGAGGCCTACTTAGTAGGCGGTGCCGTCCGGGACCTCCTCATGGGGCGAGAACCTCATGACTTTGACATTGTTACTGTAGCACGTCCAGATCAGGTTATAGGGATTCTTATACAAGCAGGTGCCAGCCATGCTAATTTAGTGGGCAAGGCCTTTGGTGTAGTCGTTGTGGGCGTAGATCATAAGACCTATGAAGTGGCTACCTATCGCCGAGAGTTTTATGGAGCCCACGCTCATCGACCAGAAGCGATTGAATATGCGGATAGCTTAGAAGAGGATGTGCTACGAAGAGATTTTTACTGTCAATGGTATGGCCATGGATAAGGATGGTCGTATTATCGACTTAGTAGGAGGTCAAGAAGACCTCAAAAAAAGAAACGGCTCGTAACCATAGGTAATCCGGTGGATCGTTTTCGAGAGGATGCACTGCGTCTTTTCCGGGCCTGTCGCTTTGTGGCTAAATTAGATTTTTTTGCCTACTAAGGCCCTTCTAGAGGCTATACCTCAAGCCTTTGATCGTGTGTCTGGCCTATCTTTTGGAACGAGTGCGGAGTGAGCTGGATCAACTCCTTTTGGAACCAGCTGTAGCTAAGGGCTTAGATATATTAGTGCAATCGGGTTTGGCTGCTTGCCAATGCACCTATAATGATGGGAAGGTTCTTCGAACTATTGATATACTGCCGGAATTATCTCACTTAGTAGACCTACCGCAAGAGAAAGACTTTCATGAGTTTGACGCTTGGTATCATACTTTGGTGGCTGTACAAAAAAATAGCGCCGGATCCTATCCTCCGCTGGGGAGCCCTCCTCCACGATGTGGGCAAGGGACTAGATGGCGTTAGGGCGGTTCGCAAGGGGCGCCTCACGGATTGGGGTCATGACCATGTGGGGGCCCAATTGGCCCGTGATCTACTGATTCGCTTGGGCTATGGAAAGGCTTTTTGCAGACCGCGTAGCCTGGCTCGTTAAGGAACATATGAAGTTCCATTTCTTTGCCCAACACGGTGAGGCGGATGCTACCAGGTGGGTCCGCAAGGAAATTCAGTCTGGTGCCTATCGGTCCCAAGCTGAACTCAAGGAGGCTTTTAGACAATTGGCCGCTGTTTGTGCAGCGGATATTATAGCTTGTGGCAAGCCCCATGCTTCTACAAAGGGAAATGATTCTTTTCGAGACTGCCTTTTGGACTTGGTGGATCAAATGCCTATTCATAGCAGGAACCCACTATGATGGCCGTTTGATTTCTGCTATGGGCAAGGAGGCCAAGACGTATATGCCCCTACCTCTTGGAGCAAGTGCGGTCTGGTCGAATCTCAATGAAGCTGGGGCTCTCTTGGAGGCCCTTGAGAAAAAGAAGAAACGATTAGAAGGATTAGGAGTAAGGGAGATACCCATGAAATTAACTAAAATGCGCACAACCCTTACGGGACGGACTTGGACCTTTATTAAGGTTATGCTCTTTTCTTGGCCTAGCCCTTGTAATCCGTCTCTTTTGGCTACAAGTGGTTACGCAAAAACTCATTGGAATCTAAGAACCTGGACCAAGTTCAGCGCGAACGTAAGCTTCAGTCTCCGCGGGGGACTATTTATGACCGCAATGGAAGTCCAATGGCCATGTCCGTGGTGACTAAGTCCCTGTATGCGGATCCACAAATGCTTAAGGATCGCAGTCCAGAAGATGTTGCAGACCTTATCGGTCCCTACGTAGACTTACCAAAGGAAAAAAATAGTAGAAAAAAACTCAATGAAGATACCTCTTTTGTGTGGATTCAACGGATGATGGATGCCGATAAGTCTCGGGGCCTTCAAAAAGTCTTAGATGAGAACTCTTTAGATGGTCTCAAGTATGTAGAAGAAAGTAAACGTTACTATCCTAATGGTAATCTCTTGGCCCATGTATTGGGCTTTGTGGGGACCGATGATAAGGGCCTAGATGGCATTGAAATGGTCTATGATGACCGCCTTAAGGGGGAACAGAGAGAACTGGTCATGACTGATCCAGCAGGGAATGCTATTTTTTTGGGTCTGTTATGCAACAGTACTTGCCAGAAGAAGGCAAATCAATCACCCTTACTGTGGATTCAACAGTCCAATTTATTGCCGAACGGGCCTTGGATAATGTGATGGCTACAGTTAAACCAACACGGGCTAGTGTTATCATTATGGACCCTAAGACAGGCGAAATTTTTGGCGATGGCCAATCGTCCAACCTATGATCCTAACCAATACTACAAGAGCTCTGAAGCGGCCTTTAAGAATACAGCCGTGACGGATCTCTATGAACCGGGGTCTACTTTTTAAGCCGATTATTGCTTCCATAGCCTTAGCCACGGGTAAGTGGACCCTTAATACGACCTATAATGATACGGGCTCCATCGTGGTGAATGGTCGGACTCATCCGCAACTCGGGATGGAGAAGGCCATGGGATAGTCCGTATGGTGGATATTATCAAGATGTCCCTCAATACGGGTATGGTCCGTATGGGTCTAGATACAGGCAAGGATATTCTGTCTGATTATGTGCGCCGCTATGGATTTGGTAAGGCTACGGGTATCGAATTGCCAGGGGAAGGTGATGGCATCCTTTATGATCCGGCAGACATGATTCCTGGCGATACGGCGTCCATGTCCTTCGGCCAAGGGATCGCGGTTACACCACTGCAAATGGTGCAAGCTATGGGAGCCATTGCTAATCATGGGACTATGATGAAGCCTCATATTGTTCAATCCCTTAACAATCCTGATGGGTCTGTGGACCAAAGTATGGAGGACAGTCAGGCAGGAGAGCCAATTCCACAAGAGACCGCTGATACCATAAAAAGATATTATGGAACAGGAAGTCTCTACTGGTGGCGGTAGCCATGCTATGGTAGAAGGCTATAAGTTCGCTGGTAAGACAGGGACTGCGGAGAAACTTAATACCGAAGCTGGTGGTTATTTTGCCAGGGCAGTATATTGCCTCCTTCGTAGGCTTTGGCCCTGTAGAGGATCCGCGGTTTGTTATTTTGGTCACTATCGATACGCCAACAGCGGGATCCATTTATGGCGGGCAAATTGCAGCCCCTGTATTCCGTGATATAGCTTCTCAACTGGTTCGTTACTTCCAACTTTCTCCTTCTGTACGGGACAAGTCTCAGGCTAAGGCCGTGAAGCAACAGAGCCTACCGGAACCGTCCTACCAGAATGGATCCTTAGTGTTGCCTAATTTTTGATGGCTTCTCATTAGGACAGGTGCGGGATTGGCTTAATAAGACTAAGCTTAACTTTAAACCTATCGGCACGGGTACAGCGGTCAATCAAGACCCAGGACCTGGTGCAACAGTAGATGAAGGCGATACGATAACTGTAAACTTTACACATTAATGAGGTATATATGATTGAATTAAAAGGTAAGCCTGTAGCAGATGCTCATAAGGCTGAGTTATGTCATAAATTAGCGGCTCTCGCTGAGCAAGGAATTCAATTGACCATGGCTGTCCTCTTGGTGGGGCATGATCATGGGGCTCGTATGTACGCATCCTTTATGGAGAAGACGACTAAGGCTGCTGGTCTTGGTTTTATCCTAAAGGCTCTTCCTGAAGAGACTAGCCAAGAGGAGGTAGAAGCGGCTCTTAAAGAATTGAATGAAGACCCTCATGTTTATGGAATCCTTCCTCTCATGCCTATGCCTAAGCATATTGATACAGAAGTTCTCTTGGATAGATTAGACCCAGCCAAGGATATCGATGGCTTGACCACCTACAATATTGGTCTTGTAGCTGCCGGTAAGGGAGGTTTTGCCCCTGTACCGCTAAGGCCTGCCTAGCTATTTTGGACTATTATGGAATTTCCTTAGTTAGCAAGCATGTGGTTGTCGTTGGTCGCAGCCAGGTAATTGGTAAAACCGGTGGCACTTATGGCTCTGGAGGGGCATGGCACGGTGACTATCTGCCATTCTCGAACACGCGATTTAGCGGACCATGTAAAAAAAGGCTGATATCTTGATTGCTGCTGCTGGTCGTCCTCATATGATCACCGCCTCTATGGTGAAAGAGGGCGTCGTTGTACTAGATGTCGGCATTAATGATTTAGATGGTAAAAACCGTAGGCGATGTCGATTATGATGCCGTGGTCTCAATGGCTTCTGCCATTACGCCTGTACCTGGTGGCGTTGGTTCAGTGACTACAACTATGATGTTAGAAGCAGTTTATGAGGCGTATCATGCACGAAATGTCAATTGCTGAGGGGATTGTGGATATCGTCCTCGATACAATGAAAAAAATAATGATGCTAGTCAGGTTCATTCCGTTCAGTTGGATGTGGGGATGATGAGTGGTGTAGAACCGGATGCTCTGCACTTTTGTTGGGAATCCGTCACCCAAGGGACAGCTGCTCAAGGAGCTAAGTTGGACATCAACTTAGTGCCTATTGTAGGGCGTTGCTTTGACTGTGGTACCATGTTCGATGTAAAAGATTATGTATTTGTCTGTCCTAAGTGTGGCAGCCGTATCGTACAAACCGCCTCTGGTAAGGAATTGCGCGTTACTTCGATTGATATAGATTAGGAGACTAGTATGGAAGTACAAGTGATGACCAATGTGCTCGAGAAAAAAACGATGCCATTGCTAATTCGTTAAAAGAATTGTTTGAAAAGCATAATATTTATGTCTTTAATCTCATGGGATCTCCTGGGGCAGGTAAAACATCCCTTTTAGAGGCTACCCTTAAGGAGCTATCTCAGGATTATAATATCGCTGTTATCGAAGGGATCTTTTTACCTCTAAGGATGTGGAACGGATTCATGCCATTGGCGTACCTGTCTTACAAATTAATACGGTAGGGGGTTGCCACTTGATGCACAAAATGATTGAAAATGCTCTTCAAGAATTAGATCTGGATAAGTTGGATCTGATTATCATTGAAAATGTGGGCAACTTGGTATGTCCTGCGGAATTCGATATTGGGGAACATGCAAAGGTAACGGTTCTTTCTGTTACAGAAGGGGAGGATAAACCCTTGAAGTATCCATTAATCTTTAAGGAGGCTAAAGCTATATTGCTCAATAAGATTGACCTTCTTCCTTATGTTCCTTTCGATATGGATAAGGCTTTGCGCGATATTAAGAATCTTAATCCTAGTGGAGATGTATTTGAGGTGTCATGCCTAAAAGCAAGATGGATTAGCTAATTGGACTAATTGGTTGCGAGCAAGATTGGAAGAACGTCATGGGAAATAAGCTGTATAAAACCGTATTTTTTTAGCCTTGACTGTGGGATTTAGTGCCCTGTGTCAGAGCTATGCAGCGGGGATGGACGACTTGGTCGCTGCTGGCTATAGCCGTCAAACAGCAGGTTCATCGGCGGAGAATCAAGCCCTTAACCAGACTAAAACCGTAGACCTTAAGGCAGCCATCTTGTCTGTCAAGGAGAAGACTAGTAGAGCTGTGAAGGTTAATAAGATTGAATCGCAAGAGGAGCCTAACTTATGGCTTGCTGAGCGTAATGCTATCGTAGCTTATCAAGAATCTCCTGAATCCAAGCAGGAAAAATATAGTCATAAAAAAATCTAAAATTAATCGCCTCGATGAGGTTGGTAACTCGTATACGGCGGGTAGTTTGGACCCTATAGATGAGTATGATATGGCTTTAGATCCTTGGATTTTTGGGCGAATCTATCGATCAAATTTCTAAGCCTGAACCCAGTCGTGTGGTAAATCAGGGGCCCTTTAGGGACCCTATACCTATCCAGGTATCGAAGCCACTGTTTATACAGGGGGCTACTACGACTAGTCGCCGTTTGGAGGATCCTCTCTTGGATTATAGTGGTCACTATTGGTATGAAGCCGGTACATTGACTAACCTCCATGTGACGGATAAGAATCTACATACCATCCGTGATATAGGGGTGGGTAGCTCCCGTGGAGAAGTGGTTTTCTCCTATGGTTCACCTAATGCCATGTGGAAGAATAGTAAGTCTAATGAGATTATCTTCGTTTATGTATGGGACTTGAAGGAAGACCCCGGCCACACCCAAAGTTTGGCATCGGATGATGCGGGCGTGGCACAGGCAGATAGGAAATACTTGGCCTTCACCTTTAAGGATTCTAAGGTGGTCGCTATCGATTTGGTAGATGGTCAGGCATGGGCTCGTTTTAGCGGGCCGAAAACAGCTATGCATACGCATGAAGTGAATCGCCTAAGTGACCAAGACTTTGTCTTACGGGGCCGTAGAATTGGCGATCGTTTTATCAATGATGGGGATCAAACCTGGAAAACACAAGGAGAAGTGTATGGTTCTTCTTTCATTGGATATGATGACTATGCTGTTAGCGCCGGACCAGATCATTTAATCAATCGGATTTATATCAATCATGATACGCCAACAAGGCGAGGAATCTGTATTGGTGACACCTATTATCTAATGCTCTTTTGTCTATGGTCGTCCTCAGCGGGTTTATCAGGAATTTAACGGTCATAAAGATATGCGGGTTTACCAATACCGCAATCCCAATAAGAAACAGGAGTATTTAATCTTTGTAGTGGACGCGAACACGAAGTTCATAAAGAACATTATGCTTTCCGATCGTCCTGTTGATCAATTGCACTAGTCTCATAGGAGTCTTGTGTATATGGGGAGTCTTCTTTTTGAATCTAAGTTTAGACCAGAAAAAAATTAAAATAGTAATAAAAAAATGCTTGCATAGTAAAGGTCACTTTTGGTATATTAGTTAAGCACTAAGACGAAGTGACCTTTTTATGGGGCTTATTTGCTCCTATAAAAAAAGTTATTGACGGCTTAGGTGACAAGATGATATGATATCTCTTGTGAAATGCTGGCGTAGCTCAATTGGTAGAGCAGCTGACTTGTAATCAGCAGGTTGTGGGTTCAATTCCTATCGCCAGCTCCAAACGTGGAGGAATTCCCGAGCGGCCAAAGGGAGCAGACTGTAAATCTGCCGTCTTAGACTTCGAAGGTTCGAATCCTTCTTCCTCCACCATTTACATCGCGGGGTGGAGCAGTTGGTAGCTCGTCGGGCTCATAACCCGAAGGTCGCAGGTTCAAGTCCTGTCCCCGCAACCACAATTTTCCGTAACTAATCCTATACATGCTGGCGTAGCTCAATTGGTAGAGCAGCTGACTTGTAATCAGCAGGTTGTGGGTTCAATTCCTATCGCCAGCTCCAGTTACCACATGGCGGCATAGCTCAGTTGGCTAGAGCATTCGGTTCATACCCGGAGTGTCCGCGGTTCAAACCGTGTGCTGCCACCAATAACCTTCCTCTGGGAAGGATTTTTTTATGCCCCTATGAGGTTTTTTTATAATTTATAAATAAATACTGTAAAGAATGATAAAGATATGAAAAATAGCAGAGGGACTGTTTTGTTCTCTGCTTTTTATAGTATAATATTAATATATTCCTATACGTTTATCTAAAAAGGAGGTCTTTTGTAAACAATGGCAAAAGAAAAAAATTTGAACGTACAAAAACCACATGTTAACATCGGTACAATCGGTCACGTTGACCATGGTAAAAACTACTTTGACTGCTGCAATCACTAAAGTATTGGCTGAAAAAGGCCAAGCTGAATTCCAAGATTACAGCAACATTGATAAAGCTCCAGAAGAACGCGAACGTGGTATCACAATCAACACAGCTCACGTAGAATACGAAACAGCTACTCGCCACTACGCTCACGTTGACTGCCCAGGCCATGCTGACTATGTTAAAAACATGATCACTGGTGCGGCTCAAATGGACGGTGCTATCTTGGTAGTATCCGCAGCTGATGGCCCCTATGCCTCAAACTCGTGAACACATCCTCTTGGCTCGCAAGTAGGTGTACCAGCTATCGTTGTATTCCTCAACAAAGCTGATATGGTTGACGACGAAGAATTGATCGAATTGGTAGAAATGGAAGTTCGTGAACTTCTTTCTTCCTATGATTTCCCTGGCGATGATGTGCCAATTATCGTTGGTTCCGCATTGAAAGCTTTTGGAAGGTGACGCTCAATACGTAGCAAAAATCGAAGAATTGATGGACGCTGTTGACTCCCTACATTCCAACTCCAGAACGCGACACTGACAAAAACATTCTTGATGCCAGTGGAAGACGTATTCACAATCACTGGTCGTGGTACTGTAGCAACTGGCCGTGTTGAACGTGGTGAAATCAATGTTGGCGATACTGTAGAAGTTGTTGGTTTGAAAGAAAAAGGCAGAACAATACGTAGTAACTGGTCTCGAAATGTTCCGCAAAAACTTTGGACCAAGCAGTAGCAGGTGATAACGTAGGTGCCTTGCTTCGTGGTGTAGACCGCAAAGATATCGAACGTGGTCAAGTATTGGCTAAACCTGGTACAATTCATCCACACAAAAATTCAAAGCGGAAGTTTACGTTTTGACTAAAGAAGAAGGTGGCCGTCATACTCCATTCTTCTCCAACTACCGCCCACAATTCTACTTCCGTACAACTGACGTAACTGGTGTTATCAACCTTCCAGAAGGCACAGAAATGTGTATGCCTGGCGATAACATCACTATGGACATCGAATTGATCACTCCAATCGCTATCGAAGAAGGTCTTCGTTTCGCGATTCGTGAAGGTGGCCACACAGTTGGTGCAGGCGTAGTAACTGAAATTAAATAATTCCATTTTAGATGGTTTTGTACAAAAAAAGAGACTCCCTAGGGAGTCTCTTTTTTTGTTTTTTTCTTTTTCTTTTTATAGAATAGAGTAACCGGATATTGCCTTTGATGATAGGCTTATGCGCTTTGGTTTCTGGGGCCTCAACATAGGGGCTTGTCTTGATGATCCTCATCAGCCTTTTTACCAATTGGTTTAATCCAAGCTTGGGCGAGTGTGACCCAAGGTCTGTGGTTAGCGCGGAGCGAAGACTTTATGCAACAACCACTTCTCCAAGATCTTCGTTGGTTACGGATTATTGGGGACAGCATCATGATCTTTGGTGTCTGGCAAATTATCAAAATTAGCTTTGTTAGGAAGTCAAAATAAGTTTTTTTGTAGCCCTAAAATAAAAAAAGCGATTAAGGGAAAGTCATAAAAGACCCTTAAGTTACCTAATTTGTTAAATTTTAGTAATAGCCCTCTTGTATAGACAGGAGGGCTATTATTTGTTATACTAGCCACGTCAGGTATTCCAGCCTGGCTTTTTTTAAGTTGTCCATTTTTATTGACTAGCTAGTACTGATATGATAAATTATATTAGTATGTAGTCATCTGATTTGGTGGCTTAATAACTATTGAGTAATTACCCAAAAAAAGTGAGGTGTATCCGGATGCGTAATGGCGTAACTTTGGCTTGCACAGAATGCAAACAACGTAACTATCAAACGAACAAGAACAAAAAAAGAACAATCCTGATCGTATTGAAATGATGAAATATTGCAAGTTCTGCGGTAAACATACATTACACCGTGAAACAAAAATAATTCTTATCACGAAGTACCTATGATTTAAGGATGTGAAATGATGGCAGAGTCTAACTCTAAAAGTGCAGCCTGCTACAGGAAAAAGGCCTTAAGGGCTATCTCAAAGGCGTTGAAGCTGAACTTAAAAAGTAGTCTGGCCAACAAAAAGAGAGCTAGTCACATACACAATTGCTGTATTAATACTTTCCGTATTTGTAGCAGCGATGATTTATGTGGTGGACGCAATCTTTGCCCAACTCTTTAATCAGTTGATGCACTTTTGTTGGATAGGAGGCTGTTACATGGAAGCAAATAAGAAATGGTATGTCATCCATACTTATTCAGGCTACGAAAATAAGGTAAAAACAACACTTGAGCTCAAAGTCCAATCCATGGGTTTACAAGATGTAATTTCTCGCATCCTCGTTCCAGTGGAAGACGAAGTGAGCGAAACAGATGGTGTTAAAAAATTGTTAAGCGGAAAAATTTTCCCAGGCTATGTCTTGGTGGAAATGGAAGTTAACGATAATTCCTGGTATGTTGTTCGCAATACACCGGGTGTAACAGGCTTTGTAGGTTCAGCTACAAAACCAGTTCCTCTTTCTGACTCCGAAGTAGAATACATTCTTAAATCTCAGGGGCTTGATAAGAAACCTACTGTCAACATCGATGTTGAAGTAGGCGAAACGGTACGCATCACGTCCGGTGCCTTTGAAGACAGACAGGGTGTAGTTACTGAAGTAGATCCTGAAAAGGGAACATTATTAGTCACTGTTGATATGTTCAATCGTGATACACCTGTAGAGGTAGAATTCTCTCAAGTTGAGAAAAATTCTTTAATATATATAATATAACTCTAAAAAGCGCAAACAATTGTGTTTGCCAGTGGGAGGACGAGGGTCCGTTAGACCACATCTGAATTAACTAGGAGGATTTCACAATGGCTAAAAAGTTGGTTAAACAAGTAAAGCTCAATGTGAAGCAGCAAAAGCTAGCCCAGCTCCACCAATCGGCCCTGCGCTCGGTCAAGCTGGTGTTAACATCATGGCGTTCTGTAAAGAATTCAATGAACGTACAGCACAACAAGCAGGTTACATCATTCCAGTTGTAATCTCCGTATACGAAGATCGTTCCTTCGACTTCATCACAAAAAAACTCCACCAGCAGCAGTATTGCTTAAAAAAAGCAGCTGGCCTCGCTAAAGCGTCTGGTGTTCCAAACAAAGAAAAAGTGGCTACTCTTGGTCGCGACAAAGTTCGTGAAATTGCTGAAATGAAAATGCCTGACCTCAACGCAAACACTGTAGAACAAGGTATGCGTATGATTGAAGGTACTGCTCGCAGCATGGGTATCGTAATTGAAGACTAATTGTTAGCTAACAGCAACCATGCCTGCCGCATGATTGCTCGTGGGAGGGAAATCCCTGTTTGACCACATAGGAGGAAATATAATGGCAAAAGTAGGTAAGAAATACGCTGAAGCGGTAAAACTTATCGAAGCTGGTAAATTCTACGAACCAGTAGAAGCTATCGAGCTTGTTAAGAAAACTGCAACTGCAAAAATTCGACGAAACAATTGAAATCTCTTTCAACTTGAACGTTGACCCCTAAATACGCTGATCAACAAGTTCGTGGTGCAGTAGTATTGCCACATGGTACAGGCAAAACTAAATCTGTTCTCGTATTTGCAAAAGGCGATAAAAATCAAAGAAGCGGAAGAAGCTGGTGCTGATTTCGTAGGCTCCGAAGAATTGGTAGCAAAAGTTCAAGGCGGTTGGTCCGACTTCGACGTTGTAGTTGCTACACCAGACATGATGGGTCAAGTTGGCCGTCTTGGTAAAAATTCTCGGTCCAAAAGGTTTGATGCCAAACCCTAAAGTAGGTACTGTAACTCCAGACGTTGCTCGTGCAGTATCTGAAATCAAAGCTGGTAAGATTGAATACCGCACAGATAAAAGCTGGTATTGTATCTTGCTCCATCGGTAAAAGCATCCTTCTCTCAAGAAAATTTGCTTGACAACTACCGTACAATCGTTGATACTATTAACAAGGCTAAACCTGTAGCGGCTAAAGGTCAATACATTAAATCTGTAACCCTTTCCGCAACAATGGGCCCTGGTGTTCCTTTGAACGTGTTCAAATTGGGCGCGGTTGACAAAGAACAATAAAATATGTCTCTTAGCTGTAGACGGCTGGTATGTATAATGAACTTCGGTTCGCCCGCTGAGGCTGAAAACTAGAACATGATTGGACTAGTACGACCTCATCGTCTCGGTGAGGTCGTTTTTACGCTAAGATAGTACATAGAGCACCAACAAAAATCTATAAGGAGGTAATCTAATGGCTGTCACTGAACAAAAAAACAAGCAATCGTTGCTCAAATGAAAGAAACTCTTTCTGAAAGCAAAGGGGCTGTGTTGGTTTCTTACTCTGGTTTGACAGTAGCACAAGCTACCGATCTTCGCCGCAAATTCTTGGCTGAAGGTTGCGAATACAAAGTAATCAAAAACACATTGACTCGTATTGCTGCTAACGAATTGGAATTGGGCGAAGGCTCACATCCCATTTGGAAGGTCCAACTGGCTTGGCATACTCCAAAGAAGATGCTGTAGCACCTGCTCGCGTAATCTCCAATTTCGTAAAGACTTTGGAAAATGATGAGTTGACAATCAAAGCTGGTATCGTTGAAGGCGAAGTTCTCGACGCAGCTGGTATCAACAACATCGCATCCTTGCCTAACCGCGATGGTATGCTTTCCATGCTCTTGTCCGTATTGCAAGCGCCTATCCGCAATGTTGCATACGCTGTTAAAAGCTGTTGCTGAAGCACAACCACAAGAAGCTGCTGCGGAATAATCGCTGCTTAGCATATGGGCTATAACTACTAGTAGTTATCTATCCTATTCATCTCTTTTGAGAGAAAATAATAATTATGGAGGAAATTAATCATGGCATTGAACATCGAAAAACATCGTTGCTGAATTGGAAACAGCAACTATCCTTGAACTTAACGATCTCGTAAAAAGCAATCGAAGAAAAAAATTCAACGTTACTGCAGCAGCTCCTGTAGCTGTAGCAGCAGCTGGCGACGCTGGTGCTGCTGGTGGTAAAGATTCCTTCGACGTAATCTTGAAAGATGCTGGCGCTTCCAAAAATCAACGTTATCAAAGTTGTTCGTGAAGCAACTGGCCTCGGCTTGAAAGAAGCTAAAGCTATCGTTGATGGCGCTCCTGCTCCCTGTAAAAGAAGGCTTTGGCTACAGCTGACGCTGAAGCTTTGAAAGCTCAATTGGAAGAAGCTGGCGCTTCCGCAGAATTGAAATAATTCTAGTCCAATCATATAAAAAGGCATCCCTTTAGGGATGCCTTTTTGTATCTGAGATAGTTTTAAATTTTCAATCACTAAAAATGAAAAAAGAGCGACTCTTTATAGATGAATTGACCATTGTAGTCATAGGCTATCATCTTGGTAGGGTCGCTCTTTTTGCCTTATTCCTATTGATGAATAGTTTGGTTTTTTTGCTAGTGAGTAGAGTCTGCTTGTCGCGTGAAGAGGTAGACGGTACCTCCCTGCGTTTGGCCCACGATCTTGCTCTGTGTGCTTAATGGGCTAGTGATGAATGTTTGTTGGTTACGACTAGGTACGATGATAAGAGCCTTTGGACTCTGGTTGATATAGGCAGGAAAGTCAGAGGCCTGAATGGTAGGCATGATATTTTTCCTTGGGCCCAACGCGCATCATCTTCTTGGTTGAGGTAGACTTGAATTGGGGTCTTGCCCGTGTAGTAGACTAGGGAGGTGTAATAGCCACCATATATGTAGATAGGCCCTTCATGACCTTCCACATAGGGCCTTGTATTGCAGGCCAGATTGGGTCATGAGGATAGGGCCACAGCTATAGTGACAGCTGAGTAGAGAGCTATGCACGGAATCATTAGACTTATTTTTATAACTTGTATAGCGCCAAACTAGATAGAAGATGAGGTGTCCACCTAGGAGGATGAGTAGGTAAGGGAATACTGGTCTTGATTACTGGATATAATTCTGATAGTTAGAAGTAGAGTATAGAGGCAGAAGGGGAGGTAGACCAAAAAACCTACCGTCTTTTTCTTTCCTTGCTCCCAAAGGGAGATTAGGGATTGGCCAGCCCAGATGATGCAGGGAATAAGGGCTGGCATGGTGTAAGTGGGATACTTAGTAGCCACTAATGAGTAGAATAGGATGATGACTAGAGCCCAGAGGGCGGAGAAGAAATCAAATCGATCCTTCCACTGGAAGTTTTTAGGCGAAAGATAACAAGCGGAGTCCAAGGCAGAAAATGCTAGGGGCGTAAGAACAAGGTAATAGTACCAGACGTTGAACTTGGGGTGCTCTGTTACCATGGCTCGGCCCATATTTTGTAGGCCTAGGAAACCATTGATGAAGTCTTGGCCATGGGCTATGTACATAGCCAGATACCAAGGCGAGGCGACTATAAGGAAGAGAAGGATGCCCAGTGGATTGAAACAAGTTTTAACCTGCTGGGTTAAGCGAGTGGAATCGGTTGCTTTTTCATCAGTCCTTGGCTAATGAGAAAGAGTAGGATGATGAGGCCAGGCAAGAGCAGGCCGATAGGCCCTTTGGTGAGGACCGCTAGACCGGCTGCCAGGTAGGCTTTAGTCATGGCGCTGCTATCAGCTTTTTGTAATTCCCAGATAAGCATAGGCGAAGGTGGCTAGGCTGAAGAAGAAGAGGAAACCATCTGTTGCTACAGCGTGGGAAATATACCAAAACTGCAGGCAGGTCATAAGGAGGATAGCAGAGGTTAGCGCCACTTTTATAGACCCCTTAATTTTTGCCACTATGTAGTACATAAGGGATACAGACGCAGAAGCAATTAAGGTAGCTGGTAGACGGCTAGCAAAAGTCGTTAATGCCAAAGATCTTATAGGTAATCATGAGGGCCCAGTATGTGAGCGGGGGCTTATCATACCAAACTTGATCGTAGATCATAGGCGATAGCCAGGAATCGTGGTGGAGCATGGTGACTGCTGTCAAAGCATAGTTGGATTCGACTGAATCGGTAATAGGAAGGTAAGCATTGAAGAATCCATAGGAGACTAAGGTCACCAAGAATAAAAAGAGCATCTGGTGGGCATGAGTGAAGTTAATAGTAATCATCCTTTCTTATAGTTATTTTTTTCTATTGTAATATAAAGGCCCCCTTAATTGACAGTTTATTTTTTTACATTGCTATAATTATAAATTGCAAAAGTGCCTAATTAGGCCCTAAATTAATTATCCTATAACTGATGAATCGGTTCTTCCAGAGTCGTGCCAACCGCTTAGTTTAGGGGTTTGTGATGACTTGCAACTTCACATTTTCTTCACTTGCCATGGCAGGAAAAACTGAGACCTGAAAGCATCAGATCATACCGTTATAGATATTTTGTAGTAGACCGTATAAGAAGGGGGTACAGCTAGTATGTTCAAACCTGAACAGGTAGGGCAAGAGAACTCGTTACACTTATGCTAAGATTAACGAAGTTATCAAAATGCCACATTTGTTGGACATTCAACGCAAGTCTTACGAATGGTTCTTGGAGAGTGGTTTACAAAATATTTTTTTGACGATATTTCTCCAATCAAAGACAACTCTGGTAACTTGGTGCTTTCTTTTGAAAGCTTCCTTGGGGGAACCTAAGTACGATATTAACGAATGTAAAAATCGCGATGCTACGTACGCAGCACCACTCCGCGTAAACGTTCGTTTGGTCAACAATGATCCAGAGAACATGGATATTAAGGAACAAGAAGTATTCATGGGTGATTTCCACTCATGACAGAAACAGGTACCTTTTATTATCAATGGTGCAGAACGTGTTATTGTTTCTCAATTGGTTCGTTCTCCTGGCGTGTATTATGGTAAAGAAATTGATACCATGGGGAACCGCTTTTACAGTTCCACAGTTATCCCCTAACCGTGGTGCTTGGATTGAATTAGAAACCGATGCATCTGAAGTTGTATCCGTACGGATCGATCGTAACCGTAAATTGCCTGCAAACCATCCTCGTTCGTGCCCTTGGTTGGGATTCTAATGAAGCAATATTGGACTTGTTTTTGGAATGGTCAAAACCGATGAAAACGGCTTGCCAGTTTACGATGAACGTTTGATCAGAACCTTGGAAAAGGATACCACTACTTCTGCGGAAGAAGCTTTGGTTGAAATTTACAAGAAATTACGCCCAGGTGAACCACCTACAGTGGACTCCGCCCGTAACTTGTTCGACAACTTGTTCTTCGATCCACGTCGCTATGACTTTGCTCGCGTAGGCCGCTATAAGATCAACAAAAAAATTAGGTTGGAAGTCCCGCCTCTTCGGTCAAGTATTGGCACAACCAATCGTGGACGGGGAAACAGGTGAAATCATCCTGATGCAGGCATCTTCGTAGGAGAAGACCAAATTAAATTGGTGGAAGAATCCGGTGTGTTTGCTGGCGAAGGGTTTGCAGAATTCTACATCCAATCTCCAGATGGGGTTGTATCCAAAGTTATCTGCAATAACTCCAATTTGCCAGTCGAATTCCGTACGGTAACACGGGAAGATATGATTGCTAATATCTCCTACCTTCTCAACTTGATGGATGATATTGGCCGTACTGATGATATCGACCACTTGGGTAATCGTCGCCTTCGTTGCGTAGGGGAATTGTTGCAAAAATCAATTCCGCATCGGCTTGACCCGCATGGAACGGGTGGTTCGTGAACGTATGACTATCCAAGACATGGATACCATTACACCATAAGCTTTTAATCAATATCCGCCCAGTTGTAGCGGCTATTAAAGAATTCTTTGGGTCTTCTCAATTATCCCAATTTATGGATCAAACCAACCCATTGGGTGAATTGACTCATAAACGTCGTTTGTCTGCCTTGGGCCCTGGCGGTTTATCCCGTGAACGGGCTGGTTTCGAAGTTCGTGACGTTCACCATTCTCACTATGGTCGCATGTGTCCAATCGAAACTCCAGAAGGTCCTAACATCGGTTTGATTAACTCCTTGTCTAACTATGCAAAAGTTAATGAATTCGGCTTTATTGAAGCACCTTACCGCAAGGTAGAAAAAAATCTACGGCAAGGGTAAAGATAAGGATAAAATCGTTAAGGTTCGCGTATCCGACGAAGTTGTTTACATGACCGCTGATGAAGAAGAAGGTCTTACAGTAGCCCAAGCAAATGCTGCTTTGGATAGTGAAAACTGTTTTGCTGCTGAGCACGTAGCTTGCCGCCGTGGTCACGATGTATTGGAAGTAACTCCGGATAAAGTTGACTACATGGACGTTTCTCCAAAAGAAGTTGTATCCATTGGTACAGCTATGATTCCATTCCTCGAAAATGATGATGCTAACCGGGCCCTCATGGGTGCTAACATGCAGCGTCAAGCGGTGCCACTCCTTCGGGCACAAGCGCCTCTCGTAGGGACCGGCATGGAATACACGGCGGCTACTGACTCTGGCGTTTGCGTATTGGCAAAGGCGTCTGGTAAGGTCGTTCGTTGCTGGGGCAATGAAATTCACGTTCTTCGTGATTCCGACAATAAGGTTGACGTATATAAACTCAACAAGTTCCTTCGGTCCAACCAATCTACCTGCTTCAACCAAAAACCAATTGTTCACCGCGGCGACCATGTTATCTGCGGTCAAGTGTTGGCAGATGGCCCTGCTACAGATGGTGGTGAATTAGCATTAGGCTTCAACGTATTGGTAGCCTTCATGCCTTGGGAAGGCTACAACTATGAAGATGCTATTTTGCTCTCTGAAGACCTTTTGCAAAGAAGATATTTATACATCCATTCATATTGAAGAATACGAATGTGATGCGCGCGATACTAAATTAGGTGCTGAAGAAATTACGCGTGAATTGCCTAATACCGGGGAAGATACTCTCCGCAACCTCGATGAAGATGGTATCATCTGCATCGGTGCAGAAAGTAAAACCTGGTGATATCCTCGTTGGTAAAGCAACGCCAAAAGGGGGAAACCGAACTTACACCTGAAGAACGCTTGCTTCGCGCTATCTTTGGTGATAAAGAACGGGAAGTACGGGATACATCCCTTCGCGTACCTCATGGTGAATCTGGTAAGGTAGTAGACGTTAAAGTCTTCACACGTGAAAATGGCGATGAATTACAACCAGGTGTTAATAAGTTGGTTCGTGTTTACATTGCACAAAAACGTAAGATCCACGAAGGCGATAAAATGGCTGGCCGTCATGGTAACAAGGGTGTCGTTTCTCGCGTAATGCGTAAGGAAGATATGCCATTCTTGCCAGATGGCACACCGGTTCAAATCGTATTGAACCCATTGGGCGTACCATCTCGTATGAACATAGGTCAGGTTTTAGAAACACACCTGGGCTATGCTGTTCAAGGTTTGGGTATGAAGATTAAGGCTACTGACCTTAACATCAAATCCGTCCTCGACCGCGCACAAACAGATGCTGCTTATTGGGACGGTATCAAGGGCATCAAGAAACTCTATGCACAAATTGAAGATATCAAGGCTGAAAATCGCTGAAGATGTTACTGTAGCCCACTTGGAAGCTGACGAAAAATCTCTCAATTGACTGAACAAATTCTTGACCTCGTCAAGGCTGAAGCAGAAAAAAACAATTGAAGGCACAAGGCGGCCATAAACGCTATGAAGAACTCAAGGCGATTGAAAAAAAGAACACGATGCAAAAAGCGATTGAGTTGTTCGATGTAGAAGACCAAGAAGCACCAGAAATGGATCCGGTCCTCGTCGATGAATTGGCAGCTATTTCCGATACTGTGTCCATCTTAGAAAAAAATCGATTCTGCCCGTGAAAAAAACGCGTAGAAATCCGCAAGGCCTTGGAAGATATTGGCTATGATTACGAACAATTCGGCATGCCAAAAACCTGATGTGGCTGGTATCCACATCGCTACTCCTGTATTCGATGGAGCTCATGAATCCGACGTATTTGAAAACCTTAGCCATCGCTGATAAATCTGATGATGGTAAAAACCATCTTATACGATGGGCGTACTGGTGAGCCTATGGATAACCAGCGTTACCGTTGGTTACGTTTACATGCTTAAACTTCACCATTTGGTTGATGATAAGATCCATGCTCGTTCTACAGGCCCTTACTCCCTTGTTACACAACAACCATTGGGTGGTAAAGCTCAATTTGGTGGTCAACGTTTTGGGGAAATGGAAGTATGGGCGCTCGAAGCTTATGGTGCAGCCTACACCTTGCAAGAGTTGCTTACCGTTAAGTCTGATGACGTTGTAGGTCGTGTGAAAGCGTACGAAAAATCGTTAAAGGTGAAAATATTCCTGAACCAGGCGTACCTGAATCCTTTAAAGTATTGCTCAAAGAACTTCAATCTATCGGTCTCGATGTTAAGATCTTGAATGAAAACCAAGAAGAAGTGGCCATTAAAGAACTTGACGACGAAGATGAAGTCAATGAAAACGAAGAGGCAATTCAAGATGTAATGGGCGAAACCGTAGCTACTGAAGAAGTAGAAGAACAAGCCCGTGACGTTGAAGAATTGATACATGCAGGTCAAGATGATGATGTTATTGCAGACCTCGGCACATATGAATCCTCTAACAATGAATAGAATCTTACAAGAAGGGAGCGATACAACAGTGCTAGACGTAAATGAATTTGACTCCATGCGAATTGGGTTAGCATCTCCAGAACAGATCCTAGCTTGGTCCCACGGTGAAGTTAAAAAAACCTGAAACTATTAACTACCGCACATTGAAGCCAGAACGGGATGGTTTTGTTCTGTGAACGCATCTTTTGGCCCATCCAAAGACTGGGAAATGTCATTGCGGTAAATACAAACGCATTCGCCATAAAGGCGTAGTCTGTGATAAGTGTGGCGTAGAAGTAACACGGGCTAAGGTTCGTCGTGAACGTATGGGCCATATCGAATTGGCAACGCCAGTGTCCCATATTTGGTATTTCAAGGGTATCCCATCTCGTATGGGTCTCATCCTGATATCTCCCCACGTTCTTTGGAACGGGTATTGTACTTTGCCTCCTACATCGTAGTGGATCCTGCTGGTACACCATTGGCTAAACGCCAACTCTTATCCGAAAACGAATTCCGTGAATACGAAGCTCAATTCAATGAAGAAGGCTACACTATTGGCGGCAAGGAAGTTGTAATCGAAACCGTAGCTCAACGACGTGAACGTTTGGCTATCGTCGATGAAGCGCGCCGTAAGGAAGCTTACAACGCTGAATTGCGTGATAACACAGAGATTGCTGAAGCGGATAAAGAATACGAAGAATTGACCCGTGAAGAACGCTACGAATTGGGCGCGGCAGAAGACCCTTAATTTCGTATGTATCGATATGGGCGCTGAAGCTATTAAGGCCCTCTTGTCTGAACTTGACTTGGATGCTTTGAACGACGAGCTTCGTTCTGAATTGGAAACCGCTAGTGGTCAACGCAAAATTAAAGCTGTTCGCCGTTTGGAAGTGGTTGAAGCCTTCCGTCAATCCGGCAATCGTCCTGAATGGATGATTATGGATGTAGTGCCAGTAATTCCACCAGAATTGCGTCCAATGGTACAACTTGATGGCGGTCGCTTTGCTACCTCTGACCTCAACGACCTCTATCGTCGTGTTATCAACCGGAATAATCGCTTGAAACGCTTGCTCGAATTGGGTGCGCCTGATATCATCGTGCGCAACGAAAAACGCATGTTGCAAGAAGCGGTTGATGCCTTGATCGATAATGGCCGTCGTGGTCGTCCTGTAACAGGTCCTGGTAACCGGGCCCTCAAATCCTTGTCCGATATGCTCAAGGGTAAACAAGGTCGCTTCCGTCAAAACTTGCTTGGTAAGCGTGTTGACTACTCTGGTCGTTCCGTAATCGTAGTTGGTCCAGAACTTAAGATGCACCAATGTGGTTTGCCTAAAAGAAATGGCTCTTGAACTATTTAAACCATTCGTAATGAAACGCTTGGTAGAAACTGGTCAAGCCTCCAACATCAAAGCGGCAAAACGCCAAGTAGAACGCATTGGTAATGGCGTATGGGAAGCCTTGGAAGAAGTTATCAAAGAACATCCAGTTCTTTTGAACCGGGCCCCAACCCTTCACAGACTTGGTATCCAAGCCTTCGAGCCAATCCTTTGGGAAGGCCGCGCTATTAAATTGCATCCACTCGTATGTACAGCCTTCAATGCTGACTTTTGACGGTGACCAAATGGCCTGCCATTTGCCTCTTTCCGTAGAAGCACAAGCGGAAGCTCGTACCTTGATGCTTTCCTCCCATAACATCTTGTCCACTAAAGATGGTAAACCAGTTGCGGTTCCATCTCAGGATATGATCTTGGGTACTTACTACCTCACCATCGTTCGTGAAGATACTCACGATGCGGCTAAAGACAAGGTCTTTGCCACTTATGATGAAGTCATGCTTGCTTACGAATCCCATGTTATCGGGTTGCAGGATATTATCTACATCCGCGAACCAGGTCATGGCCGTGTAGAAACGACAGCAGGTCGCTTGATTTTCAACAATGCCTTGTACCCAGAACTTCGCCAATATGTGGCCAAAGAAGATGGCACGTGGTCCCTTGGTAAGGTCATGGATAAGAAGACGGTTGGTAAATTGGTGGATGAATGCTTCCAATTGTTCGGCAATGAAAAGACCGCGGAACTCCTTGACCGCGTAAAATCCTTTGGGTTATTCCTTTGCTCGTCGTGCAGGTATGACCATTGCCATTGCTGATATCAAGGTACCTGAAACTAAATGGGCAACCCTCGATACAGCAGAACATGAAGTTGAGAAGGTTACTCGCCTCTTCCGTCGTGGCTTGATTACAGAAGAAGAACGTTACCGTAAGACCATTGAACTATGGACGCAAGCAACTGAAGACGTTACTGACGAAATGATGGACAACATGGCCGCTGACCAACAAGGTTTCAAACCCAGTGTACATGATGGCTATTTCCGGTGCTCGTGGTAACAAGCAACAAATTCGTCAGCTTGCTGGTATGCGTGGTTTGATGGCCGATCCATCTGGTCGAATCATCGACTTACCAATCAAGGCAAACTTTAAGGAAGGTTTGACAGTACTCGATTACTTCACATCATCTCATGGTGCTCGTAAAGGCTTGGCCGATACAGCCCTACGTACAGCTGACTCCGGTTACTTGACTCGCCGTCTAGTAGACGTATCTCAAGATGTTATCGTCCGCGAAGACGACTGTGATATTGTTGGTATCGATTTGGTTCGTGAACGGGCTCGCTTGGCTACCTCCACAGAAAAAGCGGTGGCTCTCCTTCATGATAAATTGATTGGTCGCGTTTTGGACCGTGATGTAGTAGATCCTGTAACAGGTCAAGTTGTGGTAGGTTCTGATTCCGTCTTGACGGAAGAAGACCTTAATGCTATCGCTGCATCTGGCGTTCCCGAAATTCATCTCCGCGGTGTTCACTTCGGGTCTGATAGTGATATTAACCACACAAACTTGGTTCAAAAAGGTCTTGTTAGGTGAAACTGATGATTCCATCCGAGCATCTTTGAAAAAGACCATGGTCGACAACATGCTCGACAAGGATACAGTGGCTCCAGTTGTGGATTCTCAAGGGGTAGAAATTTTTCCCTGCTCATACTAAATTGACAGAGGAAGGCATCGAAGCCATCTTGGCATCTGATGCGGAAGAAGTACAAGTTCACAACAATGAAATTCACGGCATTGAAGTGGAAGCTATTGTTGAAGGTACTGGTATCATCGAACCATTGAAAGACCGTATTGTAGGTCGTTTCGCGGCAGAAGAATTGGTTAACAAGGATACGGGTGAAGTTATCGTTCCATTGAACGAAGAAATCACACCTGAATTGGCTGATCAAGTTGTTAAGTACTACGATACCGTTAAGATTCGTTCCGTATTGACTTGCCGGTCTCCTTATGGTGTTTGTCGCAAATGCTATGGCCGTGATCTCGGTACAGGTGGACATGTTCAAGTGGGTGAAGCTGTTGGTATCATCGCTGCTCAATCCATCGGTGAACCAGGTACTCAGTTGACCATGCGTACCTTCCATACCGGCGGTGTCGCAGGTGACGATATTACACAAGGTTTGCCTCGTGTCGAAGAATTGTTCGAAGCACGTAAACCCTAAAACGGAATGCCATTATCGCTGAAAAACGCAGGCGTTGTCCGCGTAGTTCCTAATGATAATAAGAAGGGTACTAATACCATCTTCATCACTGATAAGGATGGCATTGAAATGGATTATCTAATCCCTTACGGTGCTCGTATTATTGTGAAAGATGGGGATCAAGTAGAATTAGGTGCCCGCCTCACAGAAGGTTCTATTAATCCACATGACATCATGCGGGTTATGGGCGATGATGCAACCCAACGTTATTTGGTATACGAAGTACAAAAAGGTATACAAATCTCAAGGTGTAGAAATTAACGATAAGCACATTGAAGTTATCGTTCGCCAAATGCTCCACAAGGTAAAAAGTGGAAACTGCAGGTGATGCAGATGTATTGCCAGGCGATATGATTGATATCAATACCTTCAATGAAGAAAATCGCCGCCTTATCTTGAATGGTAAAGAACCAGCTACAGGGACTCGTACCTTGCTTGGGATTACTAAGGCCGCTTTGGCTACCGATTCCTTCTTGTCGGCGGCATCTTTCCAAGAAACCACACGGGTTCTTACCGATGCTGCTATCAAGGGTAAAAATCGATCCATTGCTTGGCTTGAAAGAAAACGTTATCATTGGTAAATTGATTCCTGCTGGTACAGGCATGTCCCGCTACCGCAAGATTGAGGTGGAAAAACACGTTCCTCAAATAATCGATCTTCCCAATGAAGAGGAAGCCTAATTAAATAGTGAACTTATAGAAAAGTAGCCCCTAGAGAATTTGATCTCTAGGGCTACTTTTTAGTAGAGGAAGCGAGATATTACTAAATAAATTTATTAGAAAAATAAGAAATGAATCACACGAGGCTGTGGGAATAAAAAAACATTGTAGTTATGCGGATTCTTTGTTGACAGTAATCTTGTTAGAATGGTACACTGTGTTAGTGCCTTGGGATAGGTGTGCCTATTTCAAAGACTACTATGAGGAGTGTACTAATGAAAAATCAGTCAACTGAAGGACGCTGACAAGACCATAGGAGCGAAACAGACTATGAAGGCGATTCGTCGCGGACAAGTCTCCTTTGTTTTTTTATTGGTTCTGACTGCGATATATGGGTGTCTGAACCACTCATAACACTCTGCCAAGAGTCTCACATCCCTATGATGTGGAGCACGATATGGTGGAACTCGGTAGAGCGAGCCATATCAAAGTTAAAGCAGCTGCCGTTGGCGTTTTACGTTAACATCTAGTTGCCGTTACCAAGGTAATATCTGGTGCGGCTATGCTGCGTCAGATCAATTATAAATTTACTATTAGGAAAGGAGGTGCCCTAATGCCTACTATCAACCAATTGGTACGTAAAGGTCGCGTTTCTATGACCAAAAAAATCCACGGCTCCAGCCCTTCAAGGCGGTCCTCAAAAAAACGTGGTGTATGTACTCGTGTATACACAGCTACTCCAAAGAAACCAAACTCCGCGCTTCGTAAAGTTGCCCGTGTACGTTTGACTAACTCCATTGAAGTAACTGCTTACATTCCAGGCATTGGTCACAATTTGCAAGAGCATAGTGTTGTTCTTATTCGTGGCGGTCGTGTAAAAAGACCTTCCAGGTGTGCGTTACCACATCGTTCGTGGCGCTTTGGATACAGCTGGCGTACAAAACCGTATGCAATCTCGCTCCAAATATGGCGCTAAAAAGGCTAAATAAGATTAGCTAAGACAAACATGTAAATTAACACACATCGATTTAAAGGAGGAAAGGACATGCCAAGAAAAGGTCCTGTTGTGAAACGTGACGTACTTCCAGATCCGGTGTACAACTCTAAACTCGTAACACGTTTCATTAACAAAGTTATGTATGACGGCAAAAAAAGGCGTAGCCGAAACCGTTGTATATGATGCATTTGAAATTATTCGTTCCAAAATGGGTCAAGACCCTATGGAAGTTTTTCGATCAAGCATTGAAGAATGTTATGCCAGTGCTCGAAGTTCGCGCTCGCCGTATCGGTGGTGCTAACTACCAAGTGCCAGTTGAAGTTCGTGCTGATCGTCGTTTAACACTCGGCATTCGCTGGATGGTAAACTATGCTCGTCTTCGTGGCGAACGTACTATGAAAGAACGTTTGGCAGGCGAATTGATGGACGCTTTCAATAATGCAGGCGCTGCTATCAAGAAAAAAAGAAGACACTCATAAAATGGCAGAAGCTAATAAGGCATTTGCTCATTACCGTTGGTAATATAAGGAGAACTAACTGTGGCAAGAGAATTTTCCCTAGCGAAAAACTCGTAATATTGGTATCATGGCTCACATTGATGCTGGTAAAACTACAACTACAGAACGTATCCTCTACTACACTGGTATCGTACATAAGATCGGCGAAGTTCATGATGGCGCGGCTACTATGGACTGGATGGCGCAAGAACAAGAACGTGGTATCACTATTACGTCCGCTGCGACTACCTGTCAATGGAAAGAACACCGCATTAACATCATTGATACACCTGGTCACGTTGACTTTACTGTAGAAGTAGAACGTTCCTTGCGTGTACTTGACGGCTCTGTTGCTGTATTCAGTGCTAAAGGTGGCGTTGAACCACAATCTGAAACAGTATGGCGTCAAGCTTCCACTTACGGCGTTCCTCGTATCGCATTTTGTTAACAAAATGGATACTGTGGGCGCTGACTTCTTCAACGTAGTAGACATGATGAAAACTCGTTTGCAAGCTAACTCCATTGCAATCCAAGTTCCAATCGGTGCTGAAGATACGTTCGAAGGTATCATCGACTTGATGACAATGAAGGCCGAAATCTACAAATCTGATGACGGCAAAGAGTATGAAATCACTGAAATCCCTGCAGAATATCAAGAGGTAGCTCAAGAACGTCGGGAAATGATGGTTGACGCTATCGCTGAAACTGACGATGATCTCATGATGAAATACTTGGAAGGCGAAGAAATTACTGTAGAAGAATTGAAAGCGGCATTGCGTAAAAGCTGTTATCGCTAACCACATCTTCCCAGTTCTTTGTGGCTCCGCTTATAAGAATAAGGGCGTTCAAATGTTGCTCGATGCTGTAATTGATTACATGCCAGCTCCAATTGACGTTCCTGCCATTAAAGGTATTATCCCTGGTTCTGAAGAAGAAACAACTCGTCCTTCTTCCGACGAAGAGCCATTCTCCGCATTGGCCTTCAAAAATCATGGCTGACCCTTATGTTGGTAAACTCGCTTTCTTCCGTGTATACTCCGGTACTTTGGAATCCGGCTCTTACGTTTTCAACTCTACTAAGGGTAAAAAAAGAACGTATTGGTCGTATTCTTCAAATGCACGCTAATACGCGTAAAGAAATCGATATGGTTTATGCTGGCGACATTGCAGCAGCTGTAGGCCTTAAATCTACAACTACTGGTGATACTTTTTGCGATGAAAAAGAACCCTGTAATTCTTGAATCCATGGAATTCCCTAGAACCTGTAATCTCCGTTGCAGTTGAACCAAAAACAAAAAGCTGACCAAGAAAAAAATGGGTGCTGCTCTTGCTCGTTTGGCAGAGGAAGACCCTACTTTCAAAAGTTCGTACAGACGAAGAAACTGGTCAAACAATTATTTCCGGTATGGGTGAGCTTCACCTCGACATCATCGTTGACCGCATGAACCGCGAATTCAAAGTTGAGGTAACGTAGGTAAACCACAAGTAGCATATCGCGAAACAATTCGTAAAGCTGTTAAAGCTGAAGGTAAGTTCGTACGTCAATCCGGTGGTTCCGGCCAATACGGTCACTGCTGGTTGGAATTGATTCCACAAGAACCAGGTGCAGGCTTCGAATTCGAAAACAAAGTAGTTGGTGGTGCTATTCCTCGCGAATACATCGGACCAATCGAAGCTGGCGTTAAAGAAGCTATGGAATCTGGCGTAATTGCAGGCTTCCCCTGTAGTTGACGTTAAAGTCGTAGTATACGATGGTTCCTACCATGATGTCGATTCCAAATGAAAATGGCCTTCAAAAATTGCAGGCTCCATGGGCTTTAAAGAAGGTGCTCGTAAAGCTGATCCAGCTTTGCTCGAACCATACATGTGCGTAGAAGTAGATGTACCTGAAGAGTATGTTGGTGATGTAATCGGTGACTTGAACTCCCGTCGTGGTCGTATGGATGGTATGGAAGCTCGTAATGGCAACCAACACATCAAAGCATACGTTCCATTGAGCGAAATGTTCGGTTACGCTACAGATCTTCGTTCTAAGACTCAAGGCCGTGGTAACTATTCCATGACTTTCGACCACTACGAAGAAGTACCTAAGAAGATTGCTGAAGAAATTCAAGCAAAGAAAAACGGTTAATCTAATCTTCTAGATTAAACATATATTTTAATTATCCGGAGGGACAATTTAAAAATGGCAAAAAGAAAAAAATTTGAACGTACAAAACCGCATGTTAACATCGGTACAATCGGTCACGTTGACCATGGTAAAACTACTTTGACTGCTGCAATCACTAAAGTATTGGCTGAAAAAGGCCAAGCTGAATTCCAAGATTACAGCAACATCGATAAAGCTCCAGAAGAACGCGAACGTGGTATCACAATCAACACAGCTCACGTAGAATACGAAACAGCTACTCGTCACTACGCTCACGTTGACTGCCCAGGCCATGCTGACTATGTTAAAAACATGATCACTGGTGCGGCTCAAATGGACGGTGCTATCTTGGTAGTATCCGCAGCTGATGGCCCTATGCCTCAAACTCGTGAACACATCCTCTTGGCTCGCCAAGTAGGTGTACCAGCTATCGTTGTATTCCTCAACAAAGCTGATATGGTTGACGATGAAGAATTGATCGAATTGGTAGAAATGGAAGTTCGTGAACTTCTTTCTTCCTATGATTTCCTGGCGACGATGTGCCAATTATCGTTGGTTCCGCATTGAAAGCTTTGGAAGGCGACGCTCAATACGTAGCTAAAAATCGAAGAATTGATGGACGCTGTTGACTCTACATTCCAACTCCAGAACGCGACACTGACAAAACATTCTTGATGCCAGTGGAAGACGTATTCACAATCACTGGTCGTGGTACTGTAGCAACTGGCCGTGTTGAACGTGGTGAAATCAACGTTGGCGACACTGTAGAAGTTGTTGGTTTGAAAGAAAAAAAGCAGAACAATACGTAGTAACTGGTCTCGAAAATGTTCCGCAAAACTTTGGACCAAGCAGTAGCAGGTGATAACGTAGGTGCCTTTGCTTCGTGGTGTAGACCGCAAAGACATCGAACGTGGTCAAGTATTGGCTAAACCTGGTACAATTCATCCACACACAAAATTCAAAGCGGAAGTTTACGTTTTGACTAAAGAAGAAGGTGGCCGTCATACTCCATTCTTCTCCAACTACCGCCCACAATTCTACTTCCGTACAACTGACGTAACTGGTGTTATCAACCTTCCAGAAGGCACAGAAATGTGTATGCCTGGCGATAACATCACTATGGACATCGAATTGATCACTCCAATCGCTATCGAAGAAGGTCTTCGTTTTGCGATTCGTGAAGGTGGCCACACAGTTGGTGCAGGCGTAGTAACTGAAATTAAATAATTGCTTTATTATTCAGAATTCTGATATAATAAAGAGACGACGTAAGAGTGGCACCAGTGTGCCACTCTCATGTTGTGTTATAAACTATGAAGTGGAAGGTGACCTCTGCGGAGGAGAATTTCCATGGAGCAGTCTATTCGCTGAAATGGACGACAGGAGGAAACAGTCATTATGGCAAAAACACAAAAAGGTGCGTATTCGCCTTAAGGCATACGACCACAAAGCTCTCGATCAAAGCGCAGCTAAGATTGTAGAAACGGCAAAAAGAATGGTGCTCAAGTATCCGGCCCAATTCCATTGCCAACAGAAAAACAAATTTTCACGATTCTTCGTTCCCCACATGTTAACAAAGACTCTCGTGAACAGTTCGAAATGCGTACACATAAACGCTTAATCGACATTATTGAACCAAGTAAGCAAACATTAGATGCTATCACTCGTCTTGATTTGCCAGCTGGTGTATCTATTGAAATAAAATTATAAGGAGGTGTGAAGTATGTCTAAAGCTATTTTTGGGTAAAAAAATTGGGCATGACACAAGTCTTCACTTCTGAAGGCAAATTAGTCCCAGTTACTGTAGTAGAAGCTACACCATCCGTAGTAGTACGCGTAAAAAAACTGTTGAAACTGATGGTTACAACGCTATTCAACTCGGTTACGGCTCTATTAAAGAAAAAAACATTTGACAAAAACCTGTGAAAGGCCAATTCGAAAAAGGCTGGCGTAGAACCAGTTAAATTCGTTCGTGAACTCCGTGTTGACGAAGGCGCTGAATACACAGTAGGCCAAACTCTGGCAGCTGATATCTTCGCAGAAGGTGAATTGGTTGATGTTGTGGGTACTGGTAAAGGTAAAGGTTTTGCTGGTACTATTAAACGCCACAACTTCTCCCGTGGTCCTGAAACACACGGTTCCAAATCTCACCGTGAACCTGGTTCCATCGGTCCTATGATCTCCGGTGGCGGCGGTAAAGTCTACAAAGGCAAAAAAACTCCCTGGTCAAATGGGTGGCTACAGAGTTACCGTTCAACGCTTGTCCGTAGTAAAAGCTGATCCTGAACGCAACCTTTTACTCATTAAAGGTGGTATCCCAGGTGCAAAAAGGCAGCTTGGTTATGGTTCGCAACACGGTTAAACCTGTTAAGTAATAACACATTTGAAAGGAGGATATAAAATGCCTACAGTAACAACATATAACATGGCCGGCAAAAGAAGTTGGCACAATCGAATTGAATGATGCTGTTTTTGCAGTTGAAGTTAACGAAGCTGTTATGCATCAAGCAGTAGTTCGCCAATTGTCCAACGAACGTCTTGGCACACATGCAACAAAAACTCGTGGTATGGTACGCGGTGGCGGCCGTAAACCTTGGAAACAAAAAGGTACAGGTCGTGCACGTTCTGGCTCCACTCGTTCCCCATTGTGGATCGGTGGTGGTACAGTGTTCGGTCCATCCCCACGTTCTTACTATAAAAGCAATGCCTCGTAAGGCTAGACGCTTGGCAGTGAAATCTGCTCTTTCCGAAAAAGGTAAACAATAACGATTTGATCGTTATGGAAGAATTGACATTAGCAGCTCCTAAGACTAAAGAAGTGTTGAACATCCTCAACAACTTCGAAGTGGGTGACGCGAAAGTATTGTTCATCACTGAAGGTGATGTAAACGTAGAAAAATCTGCTCGCAACATTCAAGGCGTTAAAGCTTTGGCAAGCACAGGTTTGAACATTTTCGACCTTCTTCACCACGACAAACTCTTCATTACTAAAGGTGCTGTCGCACAAATTGAGGAGGTGCTCGCATAATGAACTTACGTGATGTACTTATTCGTCCAGTTATCACTGAAAAAAATCTGCAGCTATGATGGAAGATGGCAAATACACTTTCCGTGTGCCTTTGACTTCTAACAAAGTACAAATTCGTCAAGCCGTAGAACAAATCTTCAATGTAAAAGTAGAAAAGTTGCAACCATTCGCGTTGAAGGTAAACGTAAACGCATGGGTCGTACAATCGGCAAACGTTCTGATTACAAAAAAAGCAATCGTAACACTCAAAGCTGGTGAAACTATTTCTTTCTTTGAAGGTAACTAAGAGTCTAGTTGTAAGGAGGCCCACTAATGGCACTTAAATCTTTTTAAACCGTACTCCGCTGGTCGCCGGTTTATGACGGTTTCCGCCTTCGATGAGATTACAGCAAGCAAACCAGAAAAAGTCCTTGCTCGCACCTCTCACAAAAAAAGGTGGTCGTAATAACACTGGTAAAATGACAGTTCGTCATCAAGGCTGCGGTCATAAACGTCAATACCGTATTATCGACTTCAAACGTACTAAAGATGCTATTCCAGCAAAAGTAGCTACGATTGAATATGATCCAAACCGTTCTGCACGCATCGCATTGTTGAACTATGCAGATGGTGAAAAACGTTACATTATCGCTCAATTGGTCTTAAGGTTGGCGATGTTGTATTCTCCGGTCCTGACGCTGATATCAAACCTGGTAACTGCTTGCCACTCGCAAACATTCCAGATGGTACTCAAATCCACAATATCGAATTGAAAATTGGTAAAGGTGGCCAAATCGTTCGTTCTGCTGGTACATCTGCTCAATTGATGGGTAAAGATGGCAACTATGCAATCCTTCGTTTGCCATCCGGTGAAATGCGTCGTGTACGCATCGAATGCCGCGCAACAGTTGGTGTTGTTTCCAATGCAGATCACGGCAACATGGTAATCGGTAAAGCCGGTCGTCATCGTTGGATGGGCGTTCGTCCCTGGCAACCGTGGTGTTGTAATGAACCCTTGTGACCATCCACATGGTGGTGGTGAAGGTAAGTCCCCAGTTGGTCGTAAACATCCTGTTACTCCTTGGGGTAAACCAGCACATGGCGTTAAAACTCGCGACAAAAAAGAAAGCTTCTAACAGCTTGATTATTAAACGTCGTACTAAATAAGGTTAAGGGAAAGGAGAAACAATAGTGTCTAGATCTATTAAAAAAAGGCCCTTTCGTTTGCAGCACACTTGTTCAAAAAAAGTGGAAGCTTTGAATGAAGCTAATGAGAAAAAAAGTTATCAAAAACTTGGTCCCGTGCCTCTACAATTTTCCCTAGCTTTGTTGGTCATACAATCGCAGTTCATGATGGCCGTAAACATGTACCTGTATTCATTACAGAAGACATGGTTGGTCACAAACTTAGTGAATTTGCTCCTACACGTACTTTCAAAGGTCACGTTAAGAGTGAAAAAACCAGTGGTCGCTAATAGGAGGAATTAATTAATGGAAGCAAAAGCAATCGCTAGACATATTCGTATTGCCCTCGCAAAATCCGCATCGTTGCTGATTTGGTTCGTGGCAAAAAACATCGGCGAAGCATTTGCCATCTTGAAGTTCACTCCGAAAGTTGGCGCTGATGTAGTAGAAAAAGTTATGCGTTCCGCAATCGCTAACGCAGAACACAATTTTAATATGAATGTGGATAACTTGTACGTATCTGAGATCTTCGTTGATCAAGGTCCCTACTTTGAAAACGTATCCATCCTCGTTCCCGTGGTCAAGCTTTCAAAATCTTGAAACGTTCTAGCCACGTAACAGTAGTAGTTAAAGAAAGAGCTTAAGAAGGAGGGAATTAGATTGGGTCAAAAAGTAAATCCACATGGCTTTGCGTGTTGGCATTGTAAAAGACTGGGACGCTAAGTGGTATGCTGAAAAAGATTTCGCTCAAAACCTTCATGAAGACGTAAAAATTCGTAACTTCTTGAAAGAAACACTCTTCATCGCTGGTATCTCCCGCATTGAAATTGAGCGTACAAACAAACGTATTAAATTGACTATCCACACTGCTAAAACCTGGTATGGTTATCGGTCGCGGTGGTGCTGGTATTGAAGATATCAAAACTGCAATGAAACGTTTCACTGATAAACAAGTTGACGTTAACATCGCTGAGATTAAACAAGCTGACTTGGATTCCGTTCTTGTAGCTGAAAATATTGCATCCCAATTGGAACGTCGTATTGGCTTCCGTCGTGCAATGAAACAAGCTGTAGGTCGCACTATGCGCCTCGGTGCAAAAAGGTATCAAAAATCATGGTATCTGGTCGTTTGGGTGGTGCAGAAATCGCTCGTTCCGAATTCGTTCGTGAAGGTTCTATTCCATTGCACACACTTCGTGCGAACATTGACTATGGTACAGCAGAAGCTCATACAACATATGGTTGTATCGGCGTAAAAGTTTGGATTTACAAAGGTGAAGTTTTGCCAGGCGCAAAACAAGCTCCCTGCTAAGAGAGGTGCTAAATAATGCTTATTCCAAAACGTGTAAAAACACCGTAAAGCAATTCCGCGGCCGTATGAAAGGTCGTGCAATGCGCGGTAATACAGTGGCTCATGGTGAGTTCGGCTTGGTAGCATGCGAACCATCTTGGATCACAAAACCGTCAAATCGAAGCTGCCCGTATTGCGATGACTCGTTACATCAAACGTGGTGGTAACGTATGGATCAAAATCTTCCCAGATAAAACCTGTAACAGCAAAACCAGCTGGTACTCGTATGGGTTCCGGTAAAGGTTCTCCAGAATACTGGGTAGCAGTAGTTAAACCTGGCCGTGTAATGTTTGAAATGGATGGTGTGCCTGTAGATGTGGCTCGTGAAGCTATGCGTTTGGCATCTCACAAACTTCCAATCAAATGTAAATTCGTAGTTAAAGGCCAAGAATAGGAGCGTGAAATAAATGAAGGTTAATGACATTCGCAACTTGAGCGCTGCCGAAATGGATCAACAAATTTCCACTCTTAAAGAGGAGTTGTTTAACCTCCGTTTTCAACTCGCAACAGGTCAATTGGATAATCCAATGCGCATTCGCGAAGTAAAGAAAACAATCGCGCGCATCAAAAACAGTACAACGCGAAGTTGAACTTAATGCGTAATTGAATACATTGATAACAAGTTGAAAAAGGAGGCTTAAGATCGTGGCAGAAGAAAAGAAATGTACGTAAAAGTCCGCGTAGGTAAAGTTGTTAGCGACAAAAATGAACAAAACTGTTGTTGTTGCTGTAGAACGTAAAGTACCACACGCTTTGTATAACAAAAAAACATGGCAATCACAAAACGCTTCAAAGCGCATGATGAAAAATAATGAATGCCAAATTGGCGATACAGTTAAGATCGTTGAAACTCGTCCAATCTCCAAAAGATAAATGCTGGCGAGTAGTTGAAATTATCGAAAGACAAAAATAATTAAGTGATGTAAGGAGGATTAGACGATGATCCAGCAACAAACAATTTTGAATGTTGCCGACAACACTGGTGCTAAACGCATTATGTGCATCCAAGTAATGGGCGGCTCTTACCGTAAATTCGGCAATATCGGGGACGTAATCGTTGCTTCTGTAAAAGATGCATCACCCGGTGGCGTTGTCAAGAAAGGCGACGTAGTTAAAGCTGTTATTGTTCGTTCCAAAAAGGTATCCGCCGTCAAGATGGTTCCTATATTCGTTTCGACGAAAAACGCAGCTGTAGTAATTAAAGATGACAAGAGCCCACGCGGCACTCGTATCTTTGGACCAGTAGCGAGAGAACTTCGTGAAAAAGACTTCATGAAGATCATCTCCTTGGCTCCAGAAGTATTGTAGTAAGGAGGAGCACAGCATGTCCCAAACTAAACTTCATGTAAAAACAGGCGATACAGTTGTTGTTATCTCCGGGTAATACGTAATAACTTCC
>BNJV01002769.1_pt1 | contig 92244 bp, 110 predicted proteins | sample 8540591 | NCBI WGS metagenome assembly BNJV01 (sample SAMD00202457, study PRJDB9452) | human saliva metagenome | host: Homo sapiens | reverse complement strand
GGCCTTAGACTTTTTCATCTCCAGAACCTCCTGTTTTTTTAATATTTGACTTATTATACAACTTAAGTTTTATTTAGTCAATAGTTTTTTTAAACAAAAAAATTTAAAAAAACATATTTTCACTCTATTAACTTTAGAAAAAAATACTCCTTTTTTTGATAAAAACAGAATAAAAAACAACCTTCATATAACAGAAAGGTTGTTTCTTTATCTATATTTATAATTTATTTTTATGATAATTTAAATCGTGCTCGCAAGCGTTCTGCCTTCGATTTCCCGATTACTTTATCCAACAAGCAAATAGCTAGACTCATGAAGCCATAGAGGGCTCCACCTATACCGCCTATAAGAGCAACATATAGGAAGCTCCACAAACGTCCTGTTGGTTGGAAGAAAAATCCTAAAATCCACTGTAGGAAACCAACTAAGATAAACATGACTATTGTCAAAATCGTAATTAAAATTGTCCGTTTTAAGATAATCTTACGGCGTGCACCCGTTACCTTGCAAATCTCTCGGTACATCAGAACATTTGGAATGATGAGGCCGATGGTCGTTGAAATCAAGGGACCATAACTATGGAAAATGGCAATAGCTGGTAACTGCAAGACTAATTTAGCAAGGGAACCATAGACAAAGTAAAGTACTGCCTTGCGATTGCGGAACATAGCCTGAAGCATAGGAGACAAGACCATATACAAGCCTAAAATAGTAGACTGTAAAACTGCAAAGACAAACAAGCCCCTGGCCAGACTATCTGGCTTACCATAAAAGACTGTATAGAGAGGTTCACCTACCATGACGACTCCAATCGTTGCTGGCAAGAGAAACATAAAGAGCATGGTCATACTATCTTGAACCAGACGAGCAGCGGCTCTCAAATCGCCCTTGACATAATTTTCCGTCAAAAGTGGCAAGCCAACACTTCCAATCGAAACCCCAACAGAGATCAAAATCATAGTGATTTTATTAGGATTGGCAGAGAAATAAGAAAACATAACAACCAAGTCTTCCTTGCTGTAGTTGGTAAACCAGGTCATGCTATTGATAAAGGTCATCTGGTCCAAGATTTGGAAGAGCTGGATGGCTGATCCTGTAAGGATAAAGGGAATGGCTTCCTTGATGGTGTCAACTAAAAGTCGCTTGCTATTGATCTTGTCCCGTGTTTCAAATACCTTTTGAAGCAGTCCCTCCTTGGAAAGAAAATAAATCAAGACTGCAAAACTAGCCACCATCCCCACAAAAGCTGCAAAGGTCGACTGGGTAACCGCTGATAGGTAGTCACCAGACCCCATCTTCATAATGAAGAAGGTCGCCAGCAACATCCAGATAACACGGATCACCTGCTCCGCGATTTGACTCATAGCATAGGGCTTAAGGTTGTTCATCCCTTGGAAGAAGCCTCGGATGACACTCATAGACGGAAATATCAAGACCGCCCACGCCAAGCTCTGCATGATAGGAATCAGGTCTTTCCCCACACCTGACAAATCTGCTAACCAGGGAGAAAAGAGATACAAGACAAAGGCAAAGACCAGTCCCAAGCCCGTCATAAAGCCTAGGAAACTCCGAATCAAGGCAAAGCTGTGCTCTTCTTCTCGCATGGTATTGTATTTGGCCACTTGTTTGGCGACCGCAACTGGGATACCTGCTGTTGAAATCAGCAAGAACCAAGCATAAATATTGTAGCCCATGGTAAAGAGTCCATTCGCCTTAGCGGCATAAGTCCCCATCCAGATATACCAGGGAATAATATAGATAGCACCAAGGAGGCGACTAATAAAGTTACTAGCTGTTAGCCAAGCAGTCCCTCGCAACATCTGGGCTTGCTGGTGATTGTTTTTCGTTAGACATAGCTTCCTCATTCAATTTTGATAACTAGGAAAAGTTCCTTATCTTCCATTATAAACTTTTCCTTGTTACTTGTAAAATTCGGGCTTGAAGTTTATAATAGAAAGTATGATTAAGATTGAAAATGTATTAGATGTTTTAAAGAAAGATGGCCTTTTTCGCGAGATTATCGACCAAGGACACTACCACTACAACTACAGTAAAGTTGTTTTTGACAGCATCAGTTACGACAGCCGGAAAGTAAAAGAGGGAACTCTTTTTTTTGCAAAAGGTGCTGCCTTTAAAAAAGAATACCTTCTTTCTGCTATAACTCAGGGATTAGCCTGGTATGTAGCTGAAAAGGACTACGAAGTCGGTATCCCTGTTATCATTGTGAACGATATCAAGAAAGCCATGAGTTTGATTGCTATGGAATTTTATGGTAATCCCCAAGAGAAACTCAAAATTCTCGCCTTCACAGGGACCAAGGGTAAGACAACAGCAGCTTACTTTGCATACAACATCCTATCTCAACGCTACCCAACAGCCCTTTTGTCAACTATGAACACAACTCTAGATGGCAAGACCTTCTTTAAATCTTCCTTTTCAACACCTGAAAATATCGATCTTTTCGACATGATGGCTCAGGCTGTTAAAAATGGTAGAACCCATCTCGTAATGGAAGTCTCTAGTCAAGCCTATCTAGTCCATCGAGTCTATGGTCTGACCTTTGATGTAGGAGTCTTTCTTAACATCACTCCTGATCATATCGGTCCGATTGAGCATCCGACTTTTGAAGATTACTTCTACCACAAACGTCTCTTGATGAAAAATAGCCGATCAGTTATCATTAACAGCGACATGGACCACTTCTCTGTACTGAAAGAACAAGTGGAACAGCAAGAGCATGACTTCTATGGTAGTAAGTCTGACAACCAAATCGAGAATTCCAAAGCCTTTAGCTTTTCTGCTACAGGTAAACTCGCTGGCGATTATGATATCCAGTTGATTGGCCACTTTAACCAAGAAAATGCAGTTGCTGCTGGACTTGCCTGCCTTCGTCTAGGTGCTAGTCTAGAGGACATCAAAAAAGGAATTGCTGCAACCCGAGTTCCTGGACGTATGGAAGTCCTCACACAGAAAAATGGCGCTAAAGTCTTCATCGACTATGCCCACAACGGGGACAGTCTGAAAAAACTCATCAATGTAGTTGAAACTCATCAAACTGGAAAAATCGCTCTGGTTCTCGGTTCGACTGGAAACAAGGGGGAAAGTCGTCGCAAAGACTTTGGTCTCCTCCTCAATCAACACCCTGAGATTCAAGTCTTTCTCACAGCCGACGACCCCAACTATGAAGATCCAATGGAGATTGCAGAGGAAATCAGTAGCTATATCAGCCATCCTGTTGAAAAGATTACCGATCGCGAACAAGCCATCAAGGCGGCAATGGCCATTACAGACCAAGAACTCGATGCCGTGATTATTGCAGGTAAGGGAGCTGATTGCTACCAGATCGTCAATGGAGTGAAAGAATCCTACCCTGGAGATGCAGCCGTTGCAGAACGTTACCTATAAAATCAAAAAATCAAGGGAAGTCCTCCCTTGATTTTTTTAGTCTTCTTTCTTAAATGAGTTTTTAAGACCTTCAACGGCACCTTCTACAGCACTCTTAGCATCTTCAACAACTTCTTTTGCTTTGGCAACTGTTTTTTCTACAGCACCTTCTGCTTCTGTTTTGCTATCACCAGTAACCTTACCAAATCCTTCTTTGATAGCACCAGTTGCTTGTTCCAATTTATTTTCAAGTGACATAGCTCTGTCTCCTTTTTGTTTTAATACGATAATGGTTATCGCTTACATTCAGTTTATGCTTATTCTTTAGTAAAGTCAAACAATCTGCTCAAAAGCAAACAATTAAGACAAATAGAAAGACAAGCGTTCCTTGTCAAAATCAACAGCCAACTCATACTTCCCTTCTTCGTTTTGAACAATATAACCCAATACAACTAAACTCTCAACAAAAACATCACGCCGTTTCTGCATGAGCTGGTCCTTTTTGAGGAACTTGAGTAAAAAAGTCGTCATGTACTTGAGGGCATACTCAGGATTGACATCTCCCAAAATGGCATAGAGTTCCTGCTGTTTTTGTGTCAAAGGATAATGATTCTTGACCTTGTAGAAATAATTAGACAGGGTCATCTTTTCTCTTGTAAAATCCGTAGATTCGACTAAAATGGCTGCATTGGTTTGATTGCGCAATTCCGTCTCAAAAGTCTTCTCTAACAATGCTTGATAGACTGGACTATCCTCTCTGACAAAAATCTCTTGGTCAAGGGATAGATTGTCTATCGATTCTAGAAAAGGGAGATTGAGAAAATAGCGTTTGTTTTCCCTTAGGATCAAGCCTGCCTTAATATACTCTTCCATGAGTTTATCAACTGCCACATCTGGAAACTGAGCCTTGATTTCTCGGAGGATTACATCATCATGCTGGTCCAGATAGTCCACCAAATCTATAAAAAATGGCTGTCGAGTCAAACGAGAGGGATTAAAAATCTGAATCATGAAGATTCCTTTCTTTACATTCTAAAAGAGGGGATGCTGCCAACTGACTGGGATTAGTCCCCGGCTGGTTCAGAGGCACAGGAAGTTCGAGTTTCCTGTAATATTCTCTCCAGAAATCACTAATCTCCTGCTCCCCATCCCCAAATTTCATCGGAATAGTCCCAAAAATAGGTAGGATTTCAGCGATGTACTGGGAGCAATAAAAGCCAGACCCATCTGGATAAAAAGAGGCATTATAGGGTGCACCTAAATGTTTGCTAGCTCTTTCCTTTACCAAGTCAGCTTCCAGCTCTGAATAGACATAAAGGTCATAAAGATGAGTTGGTTCAAAAAATTCTGCTGGGTCTTGACAAATGACACCTGCTTGCCCACTAGCATGATAAATTAAACCGTCTAAAAAGATAGCTACATGACTATAGTTCCCAGTCGAAGCTTGGATAGCCTGTCCCATATCTGAAAGATCCTTCACAAAAATCAAGTCACCATTTTCTAACATCTTTCTCTCCTAGAAAAAAAGGAGCCGAAACCCCTTTAGCTATAAGGAAACTAAAGTTTCCTTATTTCAATTATCACTCAGACTATTAGCTATTAAAGCTTTCGGTCAACTGAGGCACCACTTGTTTCTTACGTGAAACAGCACCTGGAAGAAAAGCATGGTTGTTTTCAAGTTTGAAGTTAAAGGCTGCTTCAACCTTGTCCATGTTTGATCCAAGAGCAAGGATTTCTGAGTTTGAGTTGACGATATCTGTAATCATCAAGACAAAGTCAGAATAACCGTTTGCTGCATTAGCCACTTGCATTGCTGCTTCGATTTCTGCTTGGCGTTCCAAGACTTCAGAAATATCAACTGTGTTCACTTGGGCAACACGAACCTTATTTCCGTTGAGTTCAAAAGTCTTAGCATCGATATCAATCAATTCTTCAGCAGATTTACTAGCCAAGTTTGTACCAGCTTTCAACATAGCCAAACCGTACTCTTCCAAGTTGACACCAGCCAATTCAGCCAATTCAGGAGCAATGACTTTATCAGATGGGTGAGTTGTTGGTGATTTCAAAAGAAGGGTATCTGAAATCAAACCTGAAAGCATCAAACCTGCGATTTCTTTAGGAACTGCTACACCATGTTCTTTGAACATGCGGTAAACGATAGATGAAGCTGATCCCACTGGTTCCAAACGCATGTAAAGTGGGCTTGCAGTTTCAAAGTTAGCTACACGGTGGTGGTCTACAACACCGTAAACTTCTACTTCAGCGATATCTGAAACAGACTGTTGAAATTCATTGTGGTCTGTTAAGATAACTTGCTCTGCACCTTCTGCTTTAGCAGATGTGATGACGCGTGGTGCTTCTACACCAAAATAGTTCAAAACAAAGGCTGTTTCTTCATTTGGAGTTCCAAGTGCTACTGCTTCTGTGTCCAATCCATAAGCCTCTTTTGCAAGATAAGCAAAGGCTACAGATGACCCGATGGCATCTGAGTCTGGATTTTGGTGACCAAATACTAGAATCTTAGACATGATAATACCTCTTTAAATTTATTCATCTTATTTTAGCACTTTTTTCCTCTTTTGACAAAAGTAAGAGGAGTCAAAGGACTCCTCGTTAGATTTCAATATGGTTGATTAGATTTTTTTCTTGATTTTCAGATAAAAACCGTTCTTTCTGTGGACGTTTCTTACGTTTGAGGAGAGCCTCGGCAGACATGGCTTCTTCCTTGCTAGCAAAGCCCTCTACATAGATGAGTTTGACTGGCAAGCGAGCTCGGGTATATTTGGCACCCTTACCACTATTATGAACGGCAAGGCGCTTCTTAACATCCGTTGTATAGCCCGTATAGTAAGAACCGTCACGGCACTCCACCACATACATATATGCCTTATGATCCATAGTAAATCTCTTGAATTTCTGGCGTATAGGAACCATCATCATTGTGAACGATGAGAGGTGGCAAGACCTTGAAGCCACTTGTCGATCCATCCTTGATAGCTTCGATTAAGAGCATATTGGCCTCCTTCTCACGTTTAGGATAGACAAATTGTAGGCGCTTGGGTGCCAAATTGTGGCGTTGAAGCATGTCTAGAATATCCAAAAGTCGATCTGGACGATGAACCATGGCCAAACGGCCATTAGACTTGAGAATACTCTGAGCACTTCGGCAGATTTCTTCTAGGTTAGTCGCAATTTCGTGTCTTGCCAGGAGGTAGTGTTCACTCTCGTTGAGATTGGAATGCGGGTCCACCTTGAAATAAGGCGGATTACACAAAATCATGTCCACCTTACTTCCATGAATGTGGGCAGGCATATTTTTCAAATCATCACAGATGACCTGCATCTGCTCTTCCAAACCATTCAATTGAACTGAACGCTCTGCCATATCCGCCAAGCGCTCCTGAATTTCTACAGAGAGAATTTTTGCCTTGGTACGACTACTTGCAAAAAGTCCCACTGCACCATTTCCAGCACAAAAATCCACTATTAAGCCATTTTTAGGAAAGCGAGGAAAGCGTGACAAGAGAACACTATCCACCGAATAGCTAAATACTTCTCTATTTTGAATGATCTTGATATCTGTCGAAAAGAGCTGGTTGATGCGCTCTCCTGGTTTTAATAATTGTTCTTCCATATATTGATTTTTAAAAATACGAAATCTAATAGACTAGTTTTTCTCTCTCAGATTGTTGAGAGCTTCCTTTGTCCAGATTGGCATCATTCGCCCAAGTGGTGCAAAACCGTGCTTGATACGATCATTTGAAAAACGTCTCCGTCTTGGTAGTTGGTGTTTTTCTTCCTCCAGAGTGCGAATAGATAGACTGGCTTTACCTGAAAATTCGTCTAAATCAACAACCTGAACCTGCACTTCTTCACCAATTTTCAAAACTTCATAGATATTTTCGATAAATCCTGTCCGAATCTCTGAAATATGAATCAGCCCAATCACCCCCGTCTCTAACTCGACAAAGGCACCATAGGGCTGAATTCCTGTAATACGCCCCTTTAGCTTATCACCAATTTTCATCTTAGTCCTCAATTTCAATCGTTTCAATTACCACATCTTCAACTGGCTTGTCCATAGCACCAGTTTCAACAGCTGCAATGGCATCCAAGACCGCAAAAGATTCTGCATCGACCAATTGCCCAAAAACAGTGTGACGACGGTCAAGGTGAGGAGTTCCACCTTGCTCTGCATAGATCTCAGCGATTGGTTCAGGCCAGCCACCACGTGCAATCTCTTTCTTAGAGTATGGTAAGTGTTGGTTTTGCACGATAAAGAACTGACTGCCATTGGTATTTGGCCCAGCATTTGCCATGGAAAGAGCTCCACGGATATTATAAAGTTCTTCTGAAAATTCATCTTCAAAAGCTTGGCCATAAATTGACTCTCCGCCCATACCAGTACCAGTTGGGTCTCCACCTTGAATCATAAAATCCTTGATAATACGGTGGAAAACCACACCATCATAGTAACCGTCTTTTGAAAGAGCAACAAAGTTTGCTACTGTTTTGGGAGCCTGTTCAGGGAAGAGCTTGATACGCAAGTCTCCGTGATTTGTCTTAATGGTCGCAAGAGGACCTTCTACTGTTTCAATGTCTACTTGTGGGAAATGCAATTCTTTTTCTACCATACCAAATCCTTCTAAGACATCAAAAATGCCATCTTCTTCTACTGTTTTTGTAATATAATCTGCTTTTTCTTTGATTTTTTCATGGGAAACTCCCATGGCAATGCTAATTCCTGCATAATCAAAGAGTTCCAAGTCATTGAGACCGTCTCCAAAGACCATGACATTCTCTGGTTTCAAGCCTAAATGCTCCACCACCTTGGCTACACCACTTGCTTTTGATCCTGAAATGGGCACGATATCAGATGAATGTTCATGCCAACGCACCATGCGAAGTTTATCCGACAAGGAATCTGGCAAGTGCAAGTCATCCCCTTTATCTTCAAAGGTCCACATCTGGTAAATATCTGCTTTTTCATGGAAGTCAGGATCCACATCCAAGTTTGGATAAATTGGATCAATCGCCTCACTGATCATTTCTGTTCTAGTGGAGAGTTTAGCAGCATGACTGCCAACCAAACCATATTCAATCCCCTCTTGCTTGGCCCAAGAGATATACTCCTCAACATCTGACTTCTCAATCCGATTTTGATAAATAATATTTCCTTTTTTATCTTCTATATAAGCACCATTCAAGGTCACAAAAAGGTCCGGTTTGAGTTCACGAATCTCTGGAACAACTCCAAAAATGCCACGTCCAGAAGCAATTCCTGTCAAAATCCCTTTTTCACGCAACTGCTTAAAGACAGTAGGAATTGTATCCGGAATAAAACCTGTCTTTGACGCACGCAGGGTATCATCGATATCAAAAAAGACGATTTTAATCTTCTTTGCCTTGTATTTTAATTTTGCATCCATCTCTCTACCTCTTTCAATCTAACTCTTTCCATTATACCATAAAGTAGAGAAATCCCACATCTCCAAAAAATTCGCTATCTCTTATTCTAATTCCTTGGATAAGTACAGAACTAAATCATCATTATTTTGAATAGTGGCATTCATTTCCAAAGGTTGGTTTCGATACCAAACGCCTGAACCATCTGGAATATAGCCTCGTTTGATGTACAATCTCTGGGCAACTCCATAGCCTGAGTGCAAACCTACACCTAATGTCACTTTGTCCGAAAAAAGCTTTACTCGTTTTTCTGCTTCTTCTATCAAGAGATTGCCAATACCTTGGTTTTGAAAGGCTTCAAAGACATTGAAATCTGACAGTTCTGGAGCCATTCCAGCAAAGGGTCCCTGCTTAGCATCAGGTAAAATAGTAATGTAGCCCACTACAGCACTGGTAAGGTCAGCAATTAACACTTCCCTCTCTCCACTTTCCTGCTCCTTAAAGTATCGAGTTAAAATCTCCTCTCTACTTGGCCAACCTTGGCTAGTAAATCCTCGAGAGAGATCTTTAATGTCAGATTCTTGCATTTTTCTAATTGAACACGTCGTCTTCATAAGCTGCTCCTTTAAAACTTTCTCCTACCATTATAGCACGATAATAAAAATAAAAAGAAATAACCTAGTAAGAAAAAAGCATCTTACTGAACTGCACCCCAAAAGTTAGACAGAAAAAATCTAACTTTTGGGGTGTTTTATTATGAAATTGAGTTATGAGGATAAAGTTCAGATCTATGAACTTAGAAAACAAGGATATAGCTTAGAGCAACTTTCAAATAAGTTTGGGATAAACAATTCTAATCTTAGGTACATGATTAAATTGATGGATCGTTACGGAATAGAGTTCGTCAAAAAAGGCAAGAATCGTTACTATTCTCCAGAACTAAAACAAGAAATGATTGATAAAGTCCTACATGAAAACTGGTCTCAAGATAGAGTTTCTCTCGAATATGCTCTCCCAAATCGTGGTATGCTTCCAAATTGGCTGGCGCAATACAAGAAAAACGGGTATACTATTGTTGAGAAAACAAGAGGGAGACCAGCTAAAATGGGACGTAAACCAAAGAAGAAACCCGAAGAGATGACAGAGTTAGAACGTCTTCAAGCAGAAAATGAGTACCTGAGAGCGGAGAATGCTATTCTAAAAAAGTTGAGGGAACTCCGATTGAAGGAGGAAAAAGAGCTAGAAGAAAAACAGAAATTGTTCAAGGATTAGTAACAGAGTTTCCTTTAGATATCCTTCTAAACATTATAAAGCTTGCTCGTTCAACCTATTATTACCACTTAAATCAGCTGAATCAAGTAGATAAAGATCAAGCTATCAAATTGGAAATACAAGACATTTATAATGAGCATAAAGGAAATTATGGCTATCGGAGAGTTACTCTTGAACTAAGAAATCGTGGTTTTGTAGTGAATCATAAGAAGGTCCAACGTCTGATGAAAGTCCGTGGTCTAACAGCTCGGATTCGTCGGAAACGAAAGTATTCTTCATACCAAGGAGAGATTGGCAAGAAAGCAGAGAATCTCATTCAACGCCAGTTTGAAGCATCAAGGCCAATGGAAAAGTGCTATACGGATGTGACAGAATTTGCCATTCCAAATAGCACACAGAAACTCTATTTATCGCCTGTTTTAGATGGATTTAACAGTGAAATTATTGCTTATCATCTTTCTACTTCGCCCAACTTAGAACAAGTGAAAGTCATGTTGGAACAGGCATTTACAGAGAAACACTATGAAAATACCATTTTACACAGCGACCAAGGCTGGCAATACCAACACGATTCTTATCATCGGTTCCTAGAGAGTAAGGGAATTCAAGCATCCATGTCCCGTAAAGGTAACAGCCCAGACAATGGCATGATGGAGTCCTTCTTTGGCATTCTGAAATCGGAGATGTTTTATGGTTATGAGAAGTCATTTCAGTCGCTTAACCAATTGGAACAAGCTATTGTGGACTACATTGATTACTACAACAATAAACGAATTAAGATAAAACTAAAAGGACTCAGTCCTGTGCAATACAGAACTAAATCCTTCGGATAAATTAATTGTCTAACTTTTTGGGGTCAGTACATACTAAGTCAAAAGTAGCTCTGTCCAACAGAACCCCGTAAAAGTCTGAAAAAGAGGTTCAACCGAATCTGAAAAAAGACCCGGGTGGATCAGAAAAAGAGGTCCCTCGGACCTGACTCGCCTTCTCATTTCAAAACTCGTGAAAAAAAGACCCGTTGGGGTCTTTTTTTCTTTAATCTTCGTTTACGAAAGGCATCAAAGCCATTACGCGAGCGCGTTTGATAGCTGTTGTTACTTTACGTTGGTTTTTAGCTGAAGTTCCTGTTACACGACGAGGAAGGATTTTCCCACGTTCTGAAACGAAACGGCTAAGAAGCTCAGTATCTTTGTAATCAACATATTCAATTTTGTTTGCTGCGATGTAATCAACTTTTTTACGGCGTTTGAATCCGCCACGACGTTGTTGAGCCATGTTTTTCTCCTTTATAGTATTAATTGTCCATTAGAATGGTAAATCATCATCTGAAATATCCAAAGGATTGGTTGCTCCAAATGGATTTTCATCACGTGAAAAGTCTGGTACTGATTGTGTAGGTGCTGTATAACTAGCAGTTGGTGCAGAATAAGCTCCACCTGTATGTCCTTCACGCACACTACGGCTTTCCAACATTTGGAAATTATCAGCCACGACTTCCGTTACGTAGACACGTTGTCCTTGCTGGTTATCGTAACTACGAGTCTGGATACGACCGGTTATCCCGATAAGAGAGCCTTTTTTAGCCCAGTTAGCAAGATTTTCAGCCTGTTGGCGCCACATAACGACATTGATAAAATCAGCCTCACGTTCGCCATTTTGACTCTTGAATGTACGGTTTACTGCAAGAGTAAAAGTCGCAACTGCTACATTTGATGGGGTATAACGCAACTCAGCGTCACGTGTCATACGCCCTACAAGTACAACATTGTTAATCATAATTTACCTTCTTACGCGTCAAGTTTGACGATCATGTGACGAAGAATGTCAGCGTTGATTTTTGAAAGACGGTCAAACTCTTTAAGAGCTACGTCGTCGTTTGCTTCAACGTTAACGATGTGGTAAAGTCCTTCACGGAAATCTTGGATTTCGTATGCAAGACGACGTTTTTCCCATGATTTTGATTCAACAACAGTTGCACCGTTGTCAGTCAAGATAGAGTCAAAACGTGCTACCAAAGCGTTTTTCGCTTCTTCTTCAATGTTTGGACGAATGATATAAAGAATTTCGTATTTAGCCATTGATATGTTCCTCCTTTTGGTCTAATGACCCCTAGTCTTTGCAAGGGGTAAGTGAGGTTTGCTCACAATTAACTATTATACTAGAAAATCCGATAGATAGCAAGATAAAAGTGAAAAAGAAGATGAAATCATCTTCTTTTTTCTAGTTTATGGTTTGATACGATGCAACATACGTGGGAATGGAATAGCTTCGCGGATATGTTTAGTTCCTGCTGCGAAAGTTGCCATACGCTCGATACCAATCCCAAATCCACCGTGTGGTACAGTACCGTATTTACGAAGATCAAGGTAAAATTCGTACTCTGTACGGTCCATACCAAGTTCTTCCATCTTAGCTACAAGAGCATCGTAGTCTTCCTCACGCATAGAACCACCGATAATTTCTCCATAGCCTTCTGGAGCAAGCAAATCTGCACAAAGCACGCGCTCTGGATTTCCAGGAACTGGTTTCATGTAGAAGGCCTTGATGGCTGCTGGATAGTTCATGACAAATGTTGGCACACCAAAGTGGTTTGAGATCCAAGTTTCATGTGGTGAACCAAAGTCATCACCATGCTCAAGGTGTTCGTAGTCAGCGTCTTCATCGTTTTCATGCTCTTGCAAGAGGTCAATGGCTTGATCGTAAGTGATGCGTTTGAATGGCTCTGCAATGTAGCGTTTCAAAAGCTCTGTATCACGTTCCAAAGTTTCCAAGGCTTGAGGCGCACGGTCAAGAACACCTTGGAGAAGGGCTTTTACATATGCTTCTTGCAAGTCAAGTGACTCATCGTGCGTCAAATATGAGTACTCCGCATCCATCATCCAGAACTCAGTCAAGTGACGGCGCGTTTTTGATTTTTCAGCACGGAATACTGGACCAAAGTCAAAGACACGGCCAAGAGCCATAGCACCTGCCTCTAGGTAAAGCTGACCTGATTGACTCAAGTAGGCTGGCGTTCCAAAGTAGTCAGTTTCAAAGAGCTCTGTTGAATCTTCTGCCGCATTTCCTGAAAGAATTGGGCTATCAAACTTCATGAAGCCGTTCTTATCAAAGAACTCATAAGTTGCATAAATGATAGCGTTACGGATTTGCATCACAGCCACTTGCTTACGAGAGCGGAGCCATAAGTGACGGTTGTCCATCAAGAAGTCTGTTCCGTGTTCTTTTGGTGTGATTGGGTAGTCTTGAGATTCACCGATCACTTCGATGTCTGTAATATCCAACTCATAGCCAAACTTAGAACGTTCGTCCTCTTTGACAATCCCTGTCACATAAACAGAAGTCTCTTGGCTCAAGTGTTTGATCGTTTCAAATTTTTCAAGACCTACCTCTTCACCAAATTTTTCAATAAAGTTTGGTTTGAAGGCAACTCCTTGGAAAAAGGCTGTTCCATCACGCAATTGCAAGAAGGCAATTTTTCCTTTTCCTGATTTGTTGGCAACCCAGGCCCCGATGGTCACTTCTTGACCAACGTAGTCTTTTACTTCGATAATTGTTACACGTTTTGTCATAATCTATCTTCCTTTTTTCGTTTAACTTGTCCGAAGACATCATTACCCACTATTTTACCATAAATAGACTGCGATAGCTAGGTTCTACTAGAGAAAAATCGCGAGATTTTCGATACAAAAAATCTCCGCTAAAAAGGCGAAGATTCTAAGTTTTATTTTTCCATAAATTGATGCAAACGACGAATCGCTTCTTTTAGTGTATCTAAGTCTGTAGCATAACTGAGACGGACATTTTCTGGCGCCCCAAACCCTGCTCCTGTAATCAAGGCAAGACCGACTTCCTCAAGAATAGCCGTTGTAAAGTCCGTCACATCGGTATAGCCCTTCAACTCCATCGCTTTTTTAACATTTGGGAAAAGATAGAAGGCTCCTTGGGGTTTGACAACTTCAAATCCTGGCACTTGGCACAAGAGAGGATAAATGGTATTCAATCGTTCCTCAAATGCTTGGCGCATGGTTTCGACAGAGTCTTGTGGCCCAGTTAGGGCCTCAATAGTAGCATATTGCGATACGGCAGTCAGGTTTGAGGTTGTTTGTCCTGTTAGCTTGCTCATAGCAGCAATAATCTCAGGATTTCCTACTGCATAACCTACTCGCCAACCAGTCATGGCATAAGCCTTAGATACACCGTTGATAACAATGGTTTGCTTGCGAATAGCTTCTGACAGACTAGAAATTGGAACAAATTCGTTCCCGTTATAAACCAAACGACCATAAATATCATCTGCTAGGATAAGGACATCATGTTCAACCGCCCAATTTCCGATAGCCAGCAATTCCTCACGAGTGTAAATCATACCAGTCGGATTCGATGGAGAATTGAGAACCAAGACCTTGGTCTTATCTGTTCGGGCTGCTTCAAGCTGCTCGACTGTTACCTTAAAGTGATTGTCTTCCTTAGCTTGGACAAAGACCGGCACCCCTTCTGCCATCTTGACTTGGTCTCCATAACTGACCCAGTATGGTGTAGGGATGATGACCTCATCGCCTGGATTGACCACAGCCATAAAGAAGGTGTAGAGAGAGAACTTAGCACCTGTGGCAAAGGTAACCTCGTTTGCTGCTACGGAATACCCATAGTAGCGTTCAAAGTAGCTATTAACCGCCGCTTTTAACTCGGGTAGCCCTGAAGCAACTGTATAGAAGGAGGCCCGTCCATCTCGAATCGCTTCTACCGCTGCATCCTGAATATTTTCAGGAGTATGAAAATCTGGCTGTCCCAAGGTTAAGAAAAGAACGTCCTTTCCTTGAGCTTTTAATGCTTTAGCTCTTGCATCACTGGCTAGAGTGACACTCTCTTCCATTTCTAGTACACGTTTGGATAGTTTCATATGCCCTCCTTATTGGATCACTGCTCCTGTTTCAAATTGACTAGATAGTAGTGATTTCCTGACTTAACTTCCCAAATTGGCTTGTCTTGATAACGACCAAAGGTGATTTTGTCAATGTCGCTAACTCCTTTTTCCCTCGAAATTGTCGCTGCCTTGTCTTGAGAAATCCCCTTATCTAGCTGATAAACATAAATCTTGTGGTCATTCTTTTCAATCAATACGGCAATGGCCTCTTGCTTTTTATTATGCCCCAGAACGCTGTAATAAGCTTCCGAACCATTAAAAAAATCAACCTGATCTGCCTTTTCCAATTCTGCATACTGCTTGGCTAGTTTTTCTCCCTCAACTCTAGCATCTTGATAGGGTTTCATGCTGAGAGATATCAGATAAAGAAAGGAAGTGGTCATGACTAGTAATACCAAAGCAATGCCGATTCCATACTGTATAAGTAGCTTGTTTTTTGCGTTTTTATGTCTTAGTTTCACTCGTCTATTTTACCATCTCTCCTCTTTTATTACAAGTGAAGACAGGAACATTCTGAGATAATATTCCTATAAAATATATGCCTCTTGTATTTCTATTTGTTTATTGATAGAATACCCTTATGAAACAATATTTGAAAGAAAAAATTTCCCAAAATCAATTAGACTTGAGGACAGCTATCGTTCTCAATAAGCGATGCGAAGTTTTAAACCTTATGAAGCCAAGGCTGCCAAAGAACACGGACTAACCCCTACTCAATTTTCAGTTTTAGAAACCCTCTATAGCAAGGGAGAACTGCGTATTCAGGATTTGATTGAAAAAATGCTAGCCACTTCTGGAAACATGACTGTTGTTATTCGAAATATGGTTCGAGATGGGTGGATTTCTAGAACCTGTGATCCCAAGGATCGCCGATCATTTTTCCTGAAATTAACACCTGCAGGACGCAGAAAAATTGAAGAGGTTCTTCCTGACCATATTAACTCTATTGTAGATGCTTTTAGTATCTTGGAAGATGGAGAAAAGGAAGATTTGATTCGAATTTTAAAAAAATTTAAAGATTTGTGAGCAAAATTATTGCTAATTAGTATCATTTGTTGTAACATAGCTGATAACAAAAGAGTTCGCTCTTTAAATTTTAACTACAGGAGACACATCATGTCTAAAAAAGTACTATTTATCGTCGGATCACTACGCCAAGGTTCTTTCAACCACCAAATGGCCCTCGAAGCTGAAAGCACTTGCTGGCAAGGTGGAAGTTAGCTATCTTGATTACTCAGCTGTTCCCCTCTTCAGCCAAGATCTTGAAGTTCCAACTCATCCAGCTGTAGCTGTTGCTCGCGAAGCTGTCCTTGCTGCCGATGCCATTTGGATTTTCTCTCCAGTCTACAACTTCTCTATCCCTGGAACAGTGAAGAATTTGCTTGACTGGCTCTCTCGCGCCCTTGACTTGTCCGATACACGTGGTACTTCTGCCCTCCAAGACAAGCTTGTTACCGTCTCATCTGTAGCCAATGCAGGCCACGAACAACTCTTTGCTATTTACAAAGATCTCTTGCCATTTATCCGTACACAAGTCGTTGGTGACTTTACTGCCGCTCGTGTCAATGACTCTGCTTGGGCAGACGGAAAATTGGTGTTAGAAGAAGCAACTGCCTCATCACTTGCCAAACAAGCTGACGACCTTCTTGCAGCTATCAATTAAAAAGAAAAGCTGATTTGAATGAAAATCATTCCAAATAAACCTCAATTAAATACATAATAAAAAACTCCTAGAAAGATGGATATTCCAATCGTTCTAGGAGTTTTACTGTAATTGACTATGAAGAAAAGAGGAAATCAATTCACTAATCGAGACCTTTTCTTTAGTCTGACCTTCATTTTAAAAGTTGGGCAGATAAGCTCGCTCAAACTTGTCTGGTCTTTTTTATAAATTATCCTTGCCAATTTTCTTGGTCTTCTTTAAAGCGTTTTAGGAGAGCAAGTCCTTCTGGTGTGATGTAACCTTCTTCTTGAGCTAGGTGGATCAGTTCACTGTAGTTAGACAGCGTCACCAATTTGACACCTGCGTCTGAGAAATTCTTATCTGCTTTTGGCAATTGGTAGCTGAAAATCGCTACAACTCCAAGCACATCTGCTCCTTCTCGTTTAGCGGCTGCTACAGCTTCAAGAACAGAACCGCCAGTTGAAATAAGGTCTTCAACCACCACCATTTTTTGACCTTGAGCTACCCGCCCTTCGATTTGGTTGCCTGCACCGTGGTCTTTTGGTTTGCTACGAATGTAGGCAAAAGGCAAGTTCATCTTGTCAGCAATGATAGCTCCGTGAGGAATCCCCGCTGTTGCTGTTCCTGCAATCACCTCAACTTCTGGAAAGGCTTCTTTGATAGCATCCACAAAGCCATTTTCAATTAAGGTACGAGTTTCTGGATAGGCTAGTGTCACACGATTATCAGTGTAAATCGGTGACTTGATACCAGATGCCCAAGTGAAAGGCTCTTCTGGTTTGAGGTAAACGGCTTGGATTTTTAAGAGATGGCTAGCAATATCTTTAGCAAGTGTCATGGTATTCTCCTTTTATTTTTCTAATCTATTTCTTTAATTTCAGTCTTGTGTCCATTCATCCTTGATGACATGATAAGCTGCAACAGGATCTTCAGCTTGGGTAATCGGACGTCCCACTACGATATAGTCACTACCGATTTGATAGGCATCAGCAGGTGTCATCACGCGTTTTTGGTCTCCAACTGCAGCTCCCGCCGGACGAATTCCCGGTGTCAGACAGATAAAATCTGGATTGGTGGCCTGCTTGATGAGTTGTACTTCCTGGGCTGAACAAACCACTCCATCCAAACCCGCTTCAGCTGTCTTCTTGGCATAGTGTAGCACAGACTCTTGCAGACTGGTCTGAATATTTTGGCAGTCTTGCATCTGTTCTTCGGATGTTGATGTAAGCTGCGTTACAGCGATCAATTTGGCCTGTGTCCCAAGACCTTCACGCGCAGCCTTCATCATATCCACACCACCAGCAGCATGAACATTGGTCATATCCACACCAAGCTGAGACAAGACCTTCATGGCAGATTTGACTGTATTGGGAATGTCATGAAGCTTGAGATCCAGAAAGACACTATGACCCAGGCCTTTCAAGTAAGACACGATCTCAGGACCCGTTGCATAATAGAGCTCCATCCCTACCTTTAGATAAAGGTTTTCTTCTGCTGGAAAAAGGGCTAAGAATTCCTTCGCTTCTTCAAAACTTGGAAAATCTAGGGCAATGACTGGACGACTCTCACGCATATATTTCTCCTTTTGATTCTTCTTACAGTCCACCAAACTCCTTAAAATGACTATGAAAAAGGAACCTGCTAGCAGCAAGGTTCCACGAAAAATGGGTAGTCTTCACCCTTTCACCGTCTAACCTTAGCTGCCTCTCTGGACTGCTTTAAAGGTTTTTTTCTATTCTATTATTTATAGTAAGACTTGTCAAGCAAAAACTGGTCTTTATTGTTGTTGCTGTTGTTTCTTTTCTTCTGCTTCTTTTTCTTCCTGTTTTTTCTTCTCAGCTTCCTGTGCCTCTTTTTTAGCTTTTTCCTCAGCTTCTTGCAAAAGTTTATCCGCTAGGCTAGTACTATAGATTCCAGCTTCCATATCAATAAAGCTCGGTTCTGCTAGTTGTGGCTTAATTTTGCTATAATAAGGCAATTTTTTACTTAACTCTGACAAGGGAACCAATATTTCATCTGTGTCCAGCATGGTAATTTTTAAAAGGTCTGCTGTTGCCTTGCTTGGCGCTAATTCGATTTTCTGGATTTGGCTCTTGATATCCTCACTGATAGTAGACAATCCCGTGATCAGCTCTTTCACCTGCTGCTCGTCGTTAAAGGTAACTGTCAGATAAGTCTCAGGCAGGTTCAAAAGGTTGACAGGGCTTGAGTCAATTGTTCCACTAGACAGGATTGGATAGTGGTCTTCACCTGTCACATAGTAACCAGCAATATCAAATTCCTTAACCTCAATCGTAAAGTTAGTTGGAAATTGATAATCAATCTTTGCTGACTCTATCCAATGGTTGGATTTGATTCGCTCAGCATATTTTTCCTTATCCAACAACAGGGCTAAGGTATAGTCGCTGTCTTGAATCCCAGAAGCCTGTTTAATGTCGTCCGCCTGGGTGTTACTATTTCCCTTAACTTCGATATTTTTGATGGTCGAGAGCGGAGTCAACAGGTAGACTGAGAGAAGGAGAATCAGGACACTCGGTACCAAGATACTCACAGCTCGCCAAATGTGAACTGGAGCGATTTTAGGCTTGGCTGGTTTTTCTTTTTTCTTCTTCTCTTTTTCCTCGTTGACTTTATGGTCATCCTTTTGAGGTTTTTCTTCTTTTTCTGATGGTTCCTTACTTGGACTTGTAGCTTCCTCGTCCGACTGACTCGAGGATTTCTTGGCCTCCTCCAATAGCTTCGAGTTGGCTTCCTTTCGAGCTTGTTTTTCCTTCTCCTTCTCCGCAGCTAGGGCAGCTTCTTCCTCAGCCTTTTTCTTCAGGTATTCTTGGTTTCGTTTCTGCCATTCAGACAATTCTTTCTTGGGGTTTGATTCTTTTTTCTTATCCTTTGACATTGATTTTCCTTATGATAAGTCTTTTCTTAGTAGGGCATAAAAATCATCAAGAGATTTCAACTCAGTTGAAGCCCTCATACTAGCTTGGTATTGATCCTTGTGACTAAGCAGGTGACTGATTTTCTCTTCCAAGCTTTCCAAGGTCAAGTCACTTTCTTGAAGTTCTTCTGCATAACCTTTCTTAACAAAGTAGGCTGCATTTTCAATCTGGTCTCCTCGACTTGCTTCACGACCCAATGGTACAATGAGATGGAGTTTAGCCATAGCCAAGAGCTCAAAAATCGTGTTGGCACCACCACGCGTCACCACCACATCTGCCATCTCCATCAAGGGTTGATAGAGGTCCGTCACATAGTCAATACGAAAGAGATTTTGGTTCAATTCATTGAGGCTAGAGTCTCCAGTGAGATTAATGATATTGTAGCGCTCTGTCAGCTCTTTTTTATGGTCTGTCACCAATTGGTTAAAGACACGAGCTCCTGCAGAACCACCAACAAACAATACAGTTGGCAATTTTGGATTAAAGTGGGTTTGGATATCCACCAATTCATCTGGCTCTGAAGTTTTTTGGTCTGAAACCTTGGTCACTGCTCCTACATGCTCGACTTTTGAAAGACCAGCAGCCTGCTCAAAAGTTGAGTACATCTTGGTTGCAAATTTGTAGGCAATTTTATTGGCCAAGCCCATGGATAGGTCAGATTCGTGGATAAAGACAGGTACTCCAGACACATGCGCAGCGATAACTGGCGGCACAGAGACAAATCCCCCTTTAGAAAAGAGAGCTTGCGGACGAAGTCGCAACATGATAAAAAGCGATTGAATAATTCCCCAGCCAACTTTAAAGACATCCAGCATATTTGCCATGAGAAATAGCGACGCAATTTCCCTGTCGCAATGGAATGGAAGGTCACATTCAAACCTGACTTGAGGATTTCTTGGTGTTCGATTCCGTTCTTATCCCCGATATAGTGGACTTCCCAGCCGTCTTCGATAAACTTGGGCATTAACAAAAGATTGAGGGTAACGTGTCCAACCGTCCCCCCACCTGTAAAGACAATTTTTTTCATATTATTCCTTTAACTCCGCTACTGTGTCGATAAAGAGGTCGCCACGTACTTCAAAGTTAGCATACATATCCCAACTGGCATTGGCAGGACTGAGGAGAACCACATCTCCTTGAGCCGCAAGCTCATAGGCCTTGCGGGTCGCATCTGCAATATCAGTCGCATCCACGTAAGCCACACCAGCCTTCTCAGCTGCCCGTTTAACACGTTCTGCTGACTGACCAAGGATGACCATTTTCTTGAGGCCAGTAATGTCTGGCACCAATTCGTCAAATTCATTTCCACGGTCTAAACCACCTGCAATCAAGATGACCTTGCTGTTGTCAAATCCTGACAAGGCTTTTTGAGTTGCCAAAATATTGGTTGACTTGCTATCGTTATAGAATTTGACACCTTTGATTTCATCCACAAATTGGAGACGGTGTTTGACACCACCAAAAGATGAAAGAGTTTCCTTGATGGTTTGACTGTCTACACCACGGAGTTTGGCTACAACAATGGTAGCAAGGGCATTTTCCACATTGTGGCTACCTGGAACACCGATTTCATCAGCTGCCATGACCACTTCCCCACGGAAGTAGAGTTGACCATCTTCCAGATAAGCTCCATCAACCTTCTCAAGTGTTGAAATGGAACAACTGTGGCTTGTGTTTTGGTAGCCAATTCTTTTGCCAAGTCTTGGTTAAAGTTCAAAACAAGGAAATCAGTTGCTGTCATCTTGTTCTGGATATTCCATTTAGCTGTTACATATTCCTCAAATGAGCCATGGTAATCGATATGAGTTGGCATGAGGTTGGTAATAACCGCAATCTCAGGATGGAATTCTTGAACTCCCATTAGTTGGAAAGAAGAAAGTTCCATGACAAGCGTGTCCTTGGCTGTTGCAGTTTGGGCCACTTGGCTAGCAGGATAGCCGATGTTCCCTGACAAGAGACCATGTTGTCCAGCAGCAGTCAAAACTTCCTCAATCATAGTCGTTGTGGTCGTTTTTCCATTTGAACCAGTAATACCAACAATCGGTGCTTCTGAGATCAAGTAAGCCAACTCCACCTCCGTCAAGACTGGAATCCCCTTTGCCAAAGCCTTTTCAATCATGGGATTGCTATAAGGAATCCCTGGATTTTTCACCATCAGAGCGAAATCTTCATCCAATAATTCCAAAGGATGCCCACCAGTGACAACCTTGATCCCTTCTTCCAGCAAACTTTGCGCAGCTGGATTTTCCTCAAAAGGTTTGCCATCATTTACCGTCACAATGGCACCCAGCTTATCCAGCAAACGAGCTGCAGACTCACCAGACTTAGCCAAACCTAAAACAAGGACTTTCTTATTTTTAAATTGATCGATTACTTTCATGTCTCAAACTCCATTTCTACTCCTACTATTTTACCATTTTTATGGAAATAATACTAAACGAAAATGCTCTGACCCTCATTCTAACATCAAAAAAGAGAGCCTTAGCTCCCTTTCTATTTATCTTCTTTTGCTCTTTTTTACAGGCATGAGTGTAATGTCCCTCAAGCTAAAGTAGGCTAGGGTCAGCATGGCGATTGTGACAAAGAATTCTGTCGGTAATTGGAAGATTTGCAAGATGGACAACATCAACAAAATCAAGAGTGCAACAACCACAAAGACCAAGATAACGATGTTGACTGTTCCTTTGATACTTTGTGGTGTCGCAAATACATAGAGTAGTAATAAGAGTATCCCTATGATTAAATAGACCATCTTTATCTCTTTCTAGCTGTTACTCAGCTGATTTTTTCTTTTTGTTAGCTTTCTCACGCTCTGCCTTGTTAAGGATTTGCTTACGGAGACGGATAGACTCAGGCGTTACTTCCATGTACTCATCGTCGTTCAAGAACTCAAGTGACTCTTCAAGGGTCAAAATACGAGGTGTCTTAATAACCGCTGTTTGATCCTTGGTAGCTGAACGAACGTTGGTCATTTGTTTAGCCTTGGTGATATTAACTGTCAAGTCATTTCACGAGAGTTTTCACCGATAATCATTCCTTCATAAACCTCAGTACCTGGGTTGACAAAGATAGTTCCACGTTCTTCAATCGACATGATTGAGTAAGTTGTTGCCTTACCAGCATCGATGGAAACAAGGGCACCACGGTGACGTCCACCAATTTCCCCTGGAATCAATGGCAAGTATTGGTCGAAGGTATGGTTCATGATACCGTAACCACGAGTCATTGACAAGAACTCAGTTGAATATCCAATCAAACCACGCGCTGGAACAAGGAAAACCAAGCGAGTTTGACCATTACCAGTTGAAATCATATCCAACATTTCACCCTTACGCTCAGAAAGACTTTGAATAACAGATCCTTGGTATTCTTCTGGAGTGTCGATTTGCACGCGCTCAAATGGCTCACATTTGACACCGTCGATTTCTTTTACAATAACCTCTGGACGAGATACTTGAAGTTCATAACCCTCACGACGCATGGTTTCGATCAAGATTGACAAGTGCAATTCTCCACGACCTGAAACTGTCCATTTATCTGGTGAATCCGTTGGCTCGACACGAAGGGAAACGTCTGTTTGCAATTCTGCCTGCAAGCGTTCTTCCACCTTACGAGAAGTTACCCATTTCCCTTCACGACCTGCAAATGGTGAGTTGTTTACCAAAAAGGTCATTTGAAGCGTTGGCTCATCGATGTGAAGGATTGGAAGTGGTTCAATGGCATCTGTTGGAGTAATGGTTTCACCGACAAAGATATCTTCCATACCTGAAACGGCGATCAAGTCACCTGCTTTAGCTTCTTGAATTTCACGACGTTCCAAACCAAAGAAACCGAAGAGTTTTGTGACACGGAAGTTCTTGGTTGTACCATCAAGTTTAGAGAGGGTAACTTGGTCCCCAACTTTCACACTACCGCGGAAGACACGACCAATACCGATACGACCTACGAAGTCATTGTAGTCCAAAAGTGACACTTGGAATTGCAAAGGCTCATCAGAGTTGTCTACTGGAGCTGGGATATGGTCGATGATGGTATCAAAGATTGGTGCCATTGTTTTTTCTTGATCAGCTGGATCATCAGACAAGGAAGATGTTCCGTTGATAGCAGAAGCATACACCACTGGGAAATCAAGCTGGTCATCATCTGCACCAAGCTCGATGAAGAGTTCCAAGACTTCGTCCACTACTTCTGCTGGACGAGCTGATGGTTTGTCGATTTTGTTGACAACCACGATTGGGACAAGGTCTTGTTCCAAGGCCTTTTTCAATACGAAACGAGTTTGTGGCATGGTTCCTTCGTAGGCATCCACAACCAAAACAACACCGTCAACCATTTTCATGATCCGCTCAACTTCTCCACCGAAGTCCGCGTGTCCAGGTGTGTCCATGATATTGATGCGAGTTCCGTTGTAGGCAACGGCTGTATTTTTAGCAAGGATGGTAATTCCGCGCTCTTTCTCGATATCGTTTGAATCCATCGCACGCTCTGCCAATTCAGTACGTGCATCAAGCGTTTCTGATTGTTTCAATAATTCGTCAACGAGGGTTGTTTTACCGTGGTCAACGTGGGCGATAATCGCAATGTTACGGATATCTTCTCTTAATTTTGTCATGATTTCCTCTAATATTTAAATTTTTATTTCTAACTGAACAATTATACCACAGTCTTATCCAAAAATCACAGTTCAGCTAAGTGTAAATGTTTTCACTCTGCTTTTCTAGGCAAGGCAATTCTTTTCAAAGTCAGAGACTTATGATAAGATAAGCTGGTATGCGTTTAGATAGATTATTAGCCCAAGAAAAGGTCAGTCGCAAGGCTATGAAACAGGCACTTCAAAAAAAAGAAATCCTAGTGGACGATTGTCCAGCCAGCTCCCTCGCTCAAAATGTCGATACAGGATTACAAAAACTAGTCTTTCAAGGACGGCAAATCCAAGGATATGAGCACATCTACCTCATGCTTCATAAGCCAAACGGAGTCGTTACAGCTAGCAAGGATAAGAAACTTCTGACAGTCATGGACCTACTCCCTAAAAATATCCAGTCAGATCAACTCTACGCGATAGGCAGGCTAGACCGCGATACGACAGGACTGCTCCTTTTGACAGACAATGGACCTCTTGGCTTTCGACTCCTCCATCCTCAATATCATGTCGATAAAATTTACCAAGTCAAGGTTAATGGACCGCTCTCATCCGACCATATCCAAAAGTTCACAGATGGAATCGTCTTTTTAGATGGGACACTCTGCAAACCAGCCAAACTAGAAATTCTATCTGCAAGCCCAACAGAGAGCCATGCTTCCATCACCATCTCTGAAGGGAAATTTCATCAGGTCAAAAAAATGTTCCTCTCAGTTGGTGTCAAGGTCACTGCCCTCAAACGAGTTCAGTTCGGGCGTTTTACATTAGATTCAGAGTTAGCAGAAGGTCAATACCGACCCTTGAATCAAGAGGAATTGAAAATCATTAAAAACTACTTAGAGAAAAGTGAATAAAATAAAAAAGCTTTAAAATGAACTGCACCCCAAAAGTTAGACAGAAAAAATCTAACTTTTGGGGTGTTTTATTATGAAATTGAGTTATGAAGATAAAATTCAGATCTATGAACTAAGAAAGCAAGGACAAAGCTTCAACCTGCTTTCAAAAAGATTTGGAGTGGATGTTGCTGGCCTAAGATACATGATGAAATTAATTGACTGTTACGGAATGGAGTTCGTCAAAAAAGTGAAGAATCGTTATTATTCTCCAGAACTAAAACAAGAAATGATTGATAAAGTTCTTCTTGAAGGTCGTTCGCAAAGAAGTGTCAGTCTTGATTATGCTCTCCCAAACCAAGGAATGCTTCCAAATTGGCTGGCGCAATACAAGAAAAACGGGTATACTATTCTTGAGAAAACAAGAGGGAGACCAGCTAAAATGGGACGTAAACGGAAGAAAACTTGGGAAGAGATGACAGAACTGGAGCGACTTCAGGAGGAGAATGAACGCTTACGGACTGAGGTGGCCTACCTAAAAAAGTTAAAAGAGTTAGAGGAAAGGGACGAAGCCCTAGAGCGAGAAAGGCAGAGACAGTTAGAGAAATGCTTTCAGGAGGATTTCGACTAGATTTTCTTCTTGAAACAGCACGTCTAGCTCGCTCGACTTACTATTATCAGTTGAAGCAACTGGATGGGCTTGATAAAGATAAAAAAAGCTTAAAAACCGAAATTCAGGCCATTTATAGTGAGCATAAAAGGAAATTACGGCTTTCGTAGAGTTACTCTTGAACTAAGAAATCGCGGATTTACAGTGAATCATAAAAAGGTTCAACGTCTAATGAAAATACTTGGTTTAACAGCTCGTATTCGTCGTAAACGCAAGTATTCTTCCTACCAAGGAGAGGTTGGCAAGAAAGCAGAGAATCTCATTCAACGCCAGTTTGAAGCATCAAGGCCAATGGAAAAATGCTATACGGATGTGACAGAGTTTGCCATTCCAAATAGCACACAGAAACTCTATTTATCGCCTGTTTTAGATGGCTTTAACAGTGAAATTATTGCTTATCATCTTTCTACTTCGCCTAACTTAGAACAAGTGAAAGTCATGTTGGAACAGGCCTTCACAGAGAAACACTATGAGAATACCATTTTACACAGCGATCAGGGCTGGCAATACCAACACGATTCTTATCATCGATTCCTAGAGAGTAGGGGAATTCAAGCATCTATGTCACGCAAGGGAAACAGCCCAGACAATGGCATGATGGAGTCCTTCTTTGGTATTCTTAAGTCTGAGATGTTTTATGGTTATGAGAAGCACTTTAGGTCTTTAGAGGACCTTGAACAAGCTATTGTGGACTATATTGATTACTACAACAATAAACGAATTAAGGTCAAACTAAAAGGACTCAGTCCTGTGCAATACAGAGCTAAATCCTTTAAATAATTATTTGTCCAACTTTTGGGGGTCAGTACAAAACTAAAGCTTTTTAAAATCTTCTTTAGCGTATGAATAGCATGACACCTAAAATAAAGTGAAGAACAGAAATTACAATACCTACGATATTGAGAGTTCGTTCTTTTTTATAGTCTAGTTCAGGTTCTTTTTGAAGTGAGATAGCCAAGACTAGACCAACGATACCCAAAAACAGGCCTACGAATGGATTTAGTAATCCGAGGACAATAGATAGGATACCTGAAATGAGTGAGTGTTTTTTCTTTTGCTGCGCATTCATTATATAAAAACTCCTTAATTTTGATACTCATTAATAATACCATTAAAATTGGATTTATTCATTTGGTAGCATTTTTTTGTACTATGTTAACCAATTTTTTTGAAACAAGAAGAACTAGAAATGATTAAAATCCACTTAACGAAAAGTAGATAAAACAAAAAAAGCTTTTAAAAACTAAAAGCCTTTTTTTAGATTCTTTAACTCATATTTAAAAAAATTCCAATAATCCAGTTAAGTGCAGAAAGAACAATACCTACAATCGCTAGAATTCTTTCTGTTTTATAGTCAAGTCCAGATTCTTTTTGAAGTTCGTTAGCAAATAATAAGCCAACGATACCTAAACCAATACCTCCCAACGGAAATAACAAACTAAGAATGATAGATAGGATACCCACTAAAAGCGGGGTTTTCTTCTTTTCTTGACCTTAGCTAGTCTTCACTTTCCCTTTCCAAGAATCCAACCCATAAGAAAGGATATAAATCTCAGAAAAACCTTGTTTTTTCAGATAAAGTGCTGCATTGGTCACTCGTTGTCCACGTTGGTTTTCGTAGAGAAGGACAGGTTTATCCTTGCGAAGGGCTGCAAGGCTTGACTTCAACTGATTTGAAGGAATATTGCGGGCTCCGAGGATATGTTTTCTGTGAAATTCTGCTGGTTCACGGACATCAATCAATTGCCCTTTCCGAATCAAGGCTTCAAATTCTGCATTGTCCACAATCTTAGCCGCACGACGAATACGAAGGTAGTTATAACCCATCCATGCCACCATTGCCAATACGATTCCCCAAACAATCCAAATTGTCATAAGTTCTTATCTCCATTTTTCTCTATGTAGTCTAATTCTATCTTGTGCTCCCTGCGGAGAACAGCTTCCGCTTCTAGGTAATCTAGCTTGTCCATCAGACCGGCATCATAGATCCGAGAGAGTTCAAGCTTCATCAGTTCAATATCATACAAGCGCTTCCCCATGTAAACAATAATGCCAAACTGTTTGAGAAATTGTTGCACATCATAGAATGTTTTCATAGCTTCCATTCTAACAGATTTTAGACTTTTTTTCAATACTGGACCGGCTCTTTCCCCCTATTTTCTTCGTCTTCATTGTCCATTCTTCCGCAAGTGTGGTACAATAAAAACATGAGAATTCAACAACTACACTATATTATCAAAATCGTCGAAACTGGCTCTATGAATGAAGCAGCCAAGCAACTCTTTATCACCCAACCCAGTCTTTCAAATGCCGTTCGAGACTTGGAAAATGAAATGGGCATTGAAATCTTTATCCGCAATCCCAAGGGCATTACCTTAACCCGTGATGGGATGGAGTTTCTCTCCTACGCTCGTCAAGTTGTCGAGCAAACTCAGCTTCTGGAGGAACGTTATAAAAATCCTGTCGCCCACCGCGAACTCTTTAGTGTTTCCTCTCAGCACTATGCCTTTGTAGTCAATGCCTTTGTATCCCTGCTCAAGAAAAGTGATATGGAAAAATACGAGCTTTTTCTTCGTGAAACTCGGACTTGGGAGATTATCGACGATGTCAAGAACTTCCGTAGTGAAGTCGGTGTCCTCTTCTTAAACAGCTACAACCGTGATGTTTTAACAAAAATGCTGGATGACAACCACCTCTTGGCCCACCATCTCTTTACAGCCCAGCCCCATATCTTCGTCAGCAAAACCAATCCTCTAGCAAAGAAAGATAAGGTTAAACTAGAAGACTTGGAGAACTTCCCTTACCTCAGCTATGACCAAGGGACTCACAACTCCTTCTACTTCTCTGAAGAGATTCTCTCGCAGGAATACCACAAAAAATCTATCGTGGTCAGCGACCGTGCCACCCTCTTTAATCTCTTAATTGGTTTGGACGGATACACGATTGCAACAGGGATTTTGAACAGCAACCTCAACGGAGACAATATCGTTTCCATTCCACTGGACATAGACGATCCCATTGAGCTGGTCTATATCCAGCATGAAAAAACCAGCCTGTCTAAGATGGGCGAACGCTTTATCGAATACTTACTAGAAGAAGTTCAGTTTGATAGTTGATAAGCCGTCAGACATATTTTATAATATTTCTTAGAAAATAATGATTGGAGAATATCGTTGAGAAAGTTTATATTGGCAAGTGCTGTTGTCCTTTCAATGGCAGGATTTGCCCAAGCACCTATCTACGCAGAGGAAAGTAATGCCAATCCTCCTGCTACCACCGAGCAAAGCAACTCTAAGGAAGATAAGAAAGATCTTTCAATTAAAAATGAAGAGGAGACTACAACACTTCCAAAAGACAAGGTAAAAGAAGAAGCCCCTAAAAAAGAAGGATGGCAGGAGGAAAACAAACACTGGCGTTTCTATGAAAACAATCAACCTGTCCTCAAATGGAAAAAAATTCAAGATAAGTGGTACTATTTTGACAACGATGGAAACCGACTCAATGATACCATTTTTGATGGCTATGTTCTCAATAAAGACGGAGTTATGGTAGAAAATGGTTGGGTAGCTCTTGAGGGTAAATGGTACTACGCCAGTGAGTCTGGAAAAATCATCCAACAAAAATGGGATAAAATCGGAGGAGTTTGGTACTACTTTGACAAAGATGGTGTCATGCTCAGTCAAACAATTGTTGATGGTTATCTCCTTACCAAAAGCGGGGCTATGGCGGAGAATGGCTGGGTAAAGATTGACCAAAATTGGTATTATGTCACACCATCTGGCAGAATCTCGCAAGACAAATGGGAGAAAATTAATGGTTCATGGTATTATTTTGACAAAAACGGCGTGATGCTCAGCAAAACGACCGTTGGTACTTACCTGCTTGACAGTAGCGGGGCTATGGCGGAAAACTCCTGGGTGAGAATCAATGAAAATTGGTATTACGCTAATGAATATGGAAAATACAGCCAAGACAAATGGGAGAAAATCAAGGGAACTTGGTATGCTTTTGAACAAAATGGTGTCATGCTTTCCAATAAATGGAAAGGAAGCTACTACCTCAAATCTAGTGGAGCCATGGCTGAAAAAGAGTGGATCTTTGATAAGGCCTACAACAGTTGGTTCTATCTAAAAGCGAATGGAACCTACGCGGCTCGTGAATGGATTGGAGCCTACTATCTCAAGTCTGGTGGCTATATGGCCAAGAATGAGTGGATTTACGATAACTCTGACAAAGCACGCTACTACCTAGATGATAATGGACATTATGTTTCAGGAACCTACAAGATAGATGGAAAGGAACACTTGTTCCAAAAATACGGCCAATGGATTTCTGAAGTCTCAACAGAAGGTGGATTTGTAAAAGGCCAATACAGTAAAACTATCTTCCTAGATCCTGGACATGGCGGTCGGGATTCCGGTGCCTTTATTACAATGTCGCTGAAAAAGATCTCAACATACAGATTTACCGTAAACTTCGTGCTAAGTTAGAAGAACTAGGCTACAAGGTCCTCACCTCTCGCGATAGTGATATTGACGTTGACTTTGTTACCGAACGTTCTCGTATGGTTAATAAGACCAACTCTGACATCTTTATCAGTATTCACTTCAATGCTACTGGTAGCTCATACTCAAAAGCGAGCGGTATTCAAACCTACTCCTATAGTGATGAACCCGATTATCCAAGTAAGATAAATAAATACTGGCACAATCACCCTGATCGTATGAGTGAAAGCAAACGCCTTGCTGCTGCTATCCACTCCTCTCTTCTAGCAGAAACAGGAGCCAAGGATGCTGGTTTATTGGAAAGTAGCTTTGCCGTACTACGTGAAACAGCTAAACCAGCCGTCCTACTGGAACTTGGATATATGGATAATTTCACCGAAAGCCAACAAATCAGAGATAGCCACTACCAAGATAAACTGGTGGCAGGCATTGTAAAAGGTATCCAAAAATATTACGCTGGTAAATAACAATAAAGTCTCGAGAAACCTCGAGACTTTTCTATTTGTTTTCTTTTTTATCTTTATCAGGAAAGAGGTAGCCAAGTCCTACACAAACTAGCACACCGGCACCAATTACCAAACCACTTGAGATTGGCAAAAGATCCAAAATAGCATTTGCAATGATAAAGGCAATGATAAGGCACATCAGACTAGCCTTATAGTCTTTTTTCAACAGATTTTCTAGAGTGAAATAGAGGAACAATCCCACTGGAATCAGTGACCAGAGGTTGACATCCAAACTTGGCCATCCAACAGATCCGAAATACAATACTAGCGCTGCTGCTACTAAAAATACAAGTCCCAATAATTTTTTCATTTTTTGTCTCCATTTTCTTTTTTTATTGACTTGAGTTGTCTGATACTGACCCCTCACATCCCTTACATGAATCATTATAGCAGAGGAATTTTTCAAGAACAAGCTCTTTTGCCTATCTGGTCTATATCTCGGTCTAAGTGGTTGAATAGTGATGATAAAAGAAAAGAAGCTCATTTGAGCTTCTTGATTTTACCAAGTACAAGAACATTTCTGAACTAAGTGAATCTAAAGTTAGATTCTAAACTAGTTTTTCTTTTCCTTAGATTCTAGAGAAGATTTGATTGCTTCACGATCAGCTTGTAGTTGAGCTAAGTTCTTTTCTTCTTCCTCAAGTTTACTGGTATCTGGTTTCACACGATAGTAAACATCTTCTGGTTTCATTAACATCGCTTCATATTGTTGTCCAGAAAAAAGTCTTTCCTCAGCATGATTACTTTTATCCGTAATCTTTCCATCATCACCAGGTTGCATAACAACTCCACTTGGAACAGCAACTACTACAAATCCTCCAGCAACAGAATCTTTTACCCATGCACTGATAGACGCTGTCTCAGGGTTACGACTATCTTGACCTTTTGATACCTTAATCCAACTACAGATTCGTACTTTTGATCATTTGTAAACCAAGTCGCATCTACTTCTCCAGAATTCGTAATAATGTATTCATTGCCAGATTGACTACGCCAAGTGCCTTCTAAACTAGATAAATCATTGTTCTTGATTGCTTCAATATCTAGTTTTGGAACGGCAGTTTCTTTCTTTAGCTTGCTAACAAGTGCTTCTGCTTCAGTAATCTTGGTGTCCAAATCAGCCAGTTGATTCTTGAGTTTTTGAATTTCCTCTTGTTTATCCTTATCAGTCTCATCCGTTTTTCCTTGGCTTGTAGACGCTTGACTTGTTGTCTCTGTAGTTGAAACTGAAGACGATGCTTGATTTGACTCTTTCTTTCCGATCAGAGAATATGAAAAAATACATATCAAAATGAGAGTGACTGAAGCAGCAAGTGCTATGCCAATATAGATTTTTATATTTGGAGCCGACTTTGATTCAGACCGCTTAGGTCCATTGACCTCTTCAAATTGTTTTTTTCCCGTTCTTTCTTATTCATAATTTTCTCCTTTTTTTGATTTATATTCAGGCAAGCTTACGAGACTTCATTCGTTACTATCCATGATTTTTTTATAATTTTTTTAGAAAAATCTAAACAAAAAAATTTCTAGAATAATTAACTATAAAAAAACATCTCTAGATTAGTATCAAAACAAGTATTTATTACAATACATTATACCACAAAATATAAATCACAGTTTGTATTTATATTTTAAATAAGCCGAGGATATGTTTTTTAAACAGAAGCCATCTCAAATATTTCACCTTTTCTGTGTTTACAAAAAAGAAACCCATTAGGGCTTCTTCATTCTGCCGATTGCAGGGATCGAACCTGTGACCTACGCGTTACGAGTGCGTTGCTCTACCAACTGAGCTAAATCGGCGATTACTCTTTTAGTATAGCACTCTGAAAATAGATGTCAAGAGATTTTCATCACTATTAGAAAAAGCCTGTCTTGAGTGTACTGACCCCAAAAAGTTAGACAATTAATTTATCCGAAGGATTTAGTTCTGTATTGCACAGGACTGAGTCCTTTTAGTTTGACCTTAATTCGTTTGTTATTGTAGTAATCAATATAGTCTACAATAACTTGTTCTAATTGTTCAAGTGATTTAAACGACTTCTCATAACCATAAAACATCTCAGACTTAAGAATACCAAAGAAGGACTCCATCATGCCATTGTCTGGGCTGTTTCCCTTGCGTGACATAGATGCTTGAATTCCCCTACTCTCTAGGAATCGATGATAAGAATCGTGTTGGTATTGCCAGCCCTGATCGCTGTGTAAAATGGTATTCTCATAGTGTTTCTCTGTGAAGGCCTGTTCCAACATGACTTTCACTTGTTCTAAGTTGGGCGAAGTAGAAAGATGATAAGCAATAATTTCACTGTTAAAGCCATCTAAAACAGGCGATAAATAGAGTTTCTGTGTGCTATTTGGAATGGCAAACTCTGTCACATCCGTATAGCATTTTTCCATTGGCCTTGATGCTTCAAACTGGCGTTGAATGAGATTCTCTGCTTTCTTGCCAACCTCTCCTTGGTAGGAAGAATACTTGCGTTTACGACGAATACGAGCTGTTAAACCAAGTATTTTCATTAGACGTTGAACCTTTTTATGATTCACTGTAAATCCGCGATTTCTTAGTTCAAGAGTAACTCTACGAAAGCCGTAATTTCCTTTATGCTCATTATAAATGTCTTGTATTTCCAATTTGATAGCTTGATCTTTATCTACTTGATTCAGCTGATTTAAGTGGTAATAATAGGTTGAACGAGCAAGCTTTTATAATGTTTAGAAGGATATCTAAAGGAAACTCTGTTACTAATCCTTGAACAATTTCTGTTTTTCTTCTAGCTCTTTTTCCTCCTTCAATCGGAGTTCCCTCAACTTTTTTAGAATAGCATTCTCCGCTCTCAGGTACTCATTTTCTGCTTGAAGACGTTCTAACTCTGTCATCTCTTCGGGTTTCTTCTTTGGTTTACGTCCCATTTTAGCTGGTCTCCCTCTTGTTTTCTCAACAATAGTATACCCGTTTTTCTTGTATTGCGCCAGCCAATTTGGAAGCATACCACGATTTGGGAGAGCATATTCGAGAGAAACTCTATCTTGAGACCAGTTTTCATGTAGGATTTTATCAATCATTTCTTGTTTTAGTTCTGGAGAATAGTAACGATTCTTGCCTTTTTTGACGAACTCTATTCCGTAACGATCCATCAATTTAATCATGTACCTAAGATTAGAATTGTTTATCCCAAACTTATTTGAAAGTTGCTCTAAGCTATATCCTTGTTTTCTAAGTTCATAGATCTGAACTTTATCCTCATAACTCAATTTCATAATAAAACACCCCAAAAGTTAGATTTTTTCTGTCTAACTTTTGGGGTGCAGTTCAGAGACAAGGCTTTTATATATATCTCTTTAAAATCTCCCATTTTCATAGAAATCTAAATAATATATTTATAAATCAATATTTTTCACAAAACTATGTCATCACCTCACTATCTAATCTCAGTACATAAACCATTTTTTCTATAGCTTTTGTCTTAATCTTTATTTTTTTTCTTCAATCCAAGAAAAGCTCCTACTATAAACATTATTCCGGCAGCTAATAGTGTCTGGGCTCCGCTTGCTGTTCCGGTTTTTTTGGCAACTCATTAGGATTGTTAATAGTTGATTTACTATTGATGTTGGTATTTTTATTAGTTAAGTTCCCTTGTTCATTTAGATAAACGTTCTTGTTAATTTCAAAGTTTTTATCATTTTCATCAGAAACAATACTGTTGACATCATTAGTTGAATCAGATTGTGTTTTTTTCTTTCTTTTTCGATACATCAAAAAGTAGGTTTATTTTCCTCCTCCTTTTTCTCCTCTATTTTCTTGAATATAGGTTTTATAAGGGTATCTTTTGATAGATTAAGAACATAGCCAACGTCTTTTTTCCCTTCGAAACCAGAAATTTCCCAACCATCAAATTGATATCCTTTTTCTAATTCACCCTTATAGACAGGTAAAATAAAATCTTCTTCCGACACTATCGTTGAACTCATTTCTTTTCCATTTTGAATGGTCACAGTTACTGTATGAGGTTTTAGTTCGCTTACCTCTCCCGTATCTTTGTTTAAAATGAATTCTTTTACGGTTGTATTTCTTGCAAAATCTTTTACAACAATCTTAATGTTTAGTGTCTTATCTACTATTTGTTTAATATCATCAAATGATCTATATTCTTTTCCATTTACATAAATATGTTGTTCTTGAATCTCACCATCGAATCCATTATTTCTCTTATCATTGATATTAAAGACTACAGATTTTCCGTTAGCATATTCGATACTAGTATTTCCCTTAGGATCAATGTTTACTTCTGGTTTTACATTATCATATAAAAATTGATAGTGTACTCCAACCGCTTTAGCATTCAAATCGCTATAGCCAGTTTGAAGATAAACATTTCCATCCATATCTGTTACCTTATCTGGAAATCCGTTTGCTTTATAGTCTTTCATTCCCCAGTCCATGATGTCACCGTCTTTAACATTAAGCTTAATGTTAAAATCTCTAGTGTTATCAATGTGTAAATCTCCGTAGATTAAATAATTATCTACAACCGATTCATTAACTCTCAACTCCCAGTTAAAACCACCCTTATCAGAAATCTTACCTCTTAAATAAAATTCTGGATTTCGTACATAAATTTTATTAGATTTAGATGGATTAAAGTAGTTCTTGTCCATTGAAAGATTTACTGGTTTTGCATCAATAAATAACGTAGAGCCATCTTCTTTTATAGCTTCTACATTGGACTTATCCTCTCCTGTGTACTCTTTACCATCCTTACCAAATAATACAAGTTTAGAAGGATCTGTTACAAGATTGCCATCGTTATCGATTGCTTCTCCTTTATCGTTCATTTTAAATGTAAACACTTGATATCTTACAATGTTAAAGCCGTTCAAAGCCGACATTAATACTGATTGGATACTTCTTCCATCTTCAACATTTCTACTATCAGCATAAATTGTTGTTTCTGATAAGACTCTTAGATTAGGATTGGCCTTTTGTATTTTTTCTATATCTTCCTTACTATAGACTCCATTTCCTTCTAACATATCCGTTTTTCCAGGATTATAGGTAGTCACTTTTAGTGCATAGCCTTTTCTTAGAATGATGTTATCCTTTAACAGATATTGTTGTTTTTCTGAGTCAGAATAGATTTTACCAGATTCCATTTCAGTTAAATTGTTTGGTTTGTTTTTTGAAAGATCTCCTTCTCCTAATTCTATTACATTCCCATAACTTGATGCATACGGATATTCTGCTTTAGTTTCCTTATTTTTTTCAGGCATTCTAATTTTAGTTTCAGCTTTTATCTGATCATCATCTTTAACAAAGAATCTCATATCTCCTGCAAAAGCTAATCCATCCACAATATCATTAATATTAGCGTATAAATCAAATGTCATCGTTTTTGAGTGGGAATCATACTTGGTCGTTTTGATTTCTATCGATTTATAATTATTGCCATAATATACCTTGGCATTTTTAGAAACATTACTGATCTTTCCAAGAATTTCAAAGTGTCCATCTTTAGACGGGCTTAAAACACCATAAATTTTTGATTTAATTTTGTCAAGGTTTTCAGTTTCATATTGTAAGGCACTACCATCGTCATAAGCAATGATATTTCCCTTATCATCGTATTTATAATCGTATTCCTCTATTCTCTTACCAGTTTCACTTGTAAAGTCATCAACTTCTCTATATTTCTTTTTAATGAGTTTCTTTAAGTCTTTACTTTCAAAAATCTCTAATTGTTGAAATAGTTTTTATGAATAGTCAAGCTAGATTTTTTTCTTCGGTAGCCTCTTCATTTTTCTTGATGATGATGTTCTACCTCGGTTGTATCTTTTTAAGACTATCATCTTTAACGTTTTTTAAATTCTTAAATTTAGATTCAGGAATTTCTCCAAGCTTTTGGTATTTAGATGAATCTTGATCAGGATCTACTAGATAATAGGAAATCATCCCATTTTCATCAGCATGATCAGCAAATTTAATTCTATGAATCTTTGTGAAATTGCTAGAACCGTCTAATGCAATCACTTCAATGATTTTGCCTCTTAAATTTCCTGCACCTTTAATTTCATAAATGGTATTTCCGTCTTTGTCAAGTTTCCTATTTCTTCCTTGACCCTCACCTGCATAAGTGACCTCAAGATTTTTCTCAACCTCTCCATCTTCATTAACAAGAGCGGCTCCAGCATACCAAACTTCGTTGGCAATCTCGTCAAATTTTTCAGGATGTTCTTTTTGATCTCTCGCAAATAGCGTTTCATTCTTGTATTGCTCTTTGACCTTGTGATAAGTATCCTTTGTAATCAACTTAATTTTTTCAGGGTTTGAAAAATCAATTGAAACAATCTTTGGAGGTGTGTTATCAATTTTTACAGGAATATAAGAAACTTGCCATGGATGATCCTTGGTTAATCTATATTTAAATTTATAGAAATATTGGCCTTCCGCAATCGGTTCAAATTGTCCTCGTATCTTAGTAGCAGGATCTTTTTTGTCATTACTTTCTGGGGCATTTTCTTCTCTACCTCTAGGGTTATAAATAAGTCCATCCCATTTTAAATCACCCCAAACTTTTAGTTTAGATGATTTGATTCCCTTTGCATCATTTCTTTTAGAGTTTAAAATTCCTTTAATAAAGTGTTCTCTCGAAATGACTTTTAAGTCTCTTTGATTTTCTCCCTCTTTATTCGTATTTACTATTGAAATCACCCCTTCTTCTGCACTTCTTAATACAAGTGGAGAAGGCGTTAATCCTCTCTCAAGTTGAGCATCTTGAGGATTTCCATTTGAATCTAAAGGATAAATTTTAGCAATATTAGAACCACTTGATGACGGTGCATTTATCCCTTCATTATTGAAAGCAAATAATTCTGGATTTTGATCTAGGGATGTTGTATTTTTATCTTTTCTATTTTGGATAACTCCTGCTGGATTAAATTTATCTATACCATGTTCTCCACCAATTCCCTTATTTAAGGTACCTGGAATTTTCGGTTTACCATCATCATCATAAGCTTCCATTGCTTTTGATTTTGACCCTTCTTCCCAGGCCCATTTATCAAGGATTGGTTCGTGGTTCCAATTCCCAGCAAATCCCATTAGAGGCATCGATAAAGAAGGTTGGAAGTTTATTTTCTTCCCGTTGGAGTTTAGAGCTTCCATTTCTTCCACTGATTCAAAATGAATAAATGATTCTACAAATTTATTTTTATTTTTTGCTTCCCCAACATTTATAACCGCATTTAAATCAAAGCTAGAATTTGGGCCTATAGTGAAAGTGTCATGCTCAAATGTGATATTTGCTCCTTTGACTTTTTCTGGGTGAATTTCTGGAACAATTTGCTTCCCGTCCGGAGATTTTTCATCTTTATATGTTTCATCGAGTTTTAACCTATCAGTTAGAGCATCTGTAGTTACAGTTGATGCAGAAACTTTAAATGTTAAAGGTCTATTTGAGGTATTGTGAAGCTTGATTGTAAAGTATTTTTTATCACCTTTTATTTCTTTAAGAGAAATGGAACCATATGAATTTACCAAACCTTTAGAATCTGTATTTTTGAAAGTTGCTACAACTTCATTTCTCAAAGCGTTGGCAACATTAATTAGTCCCGCTCCCTGCTGTCTAGGTGATGCAAAGTATTGACTCTTTTCTTTCCAAGAGGTTGCATCCATCATCGGTCTTGCAGTATTTTGTAGGGCTATTTTTGTAAGACTTGTAAGGTCTATTTTGTCATCTCCCTTAAGATTTTTCAAGACAGGTCTTTCAAGCAATTCCTTTAATTTTGGTCGCATCAAAACAGTAGAAGCTGCTACGATTGGAGTTGCCATGCTAGTTCCTGACATATAACCATAAGTGGATTTACCATTAATAACATTGAGAGTAGATTTAATATTTTTACCAGGTGCTGAAACATCCGGTTTTAAAAGCAAATCTGTTCTTGGCCCCCAAGATGTAGACCCTGCTGGAACTATAATATCTTCTTTATAAAGTTCTTTGTCTGTGTCAGGTGCAAATTTAAAGTCAATTTCTTTTTCATCACCTACATTCGGTTTATTAGAATTATAGCTTTCCATATTAATTGGATAGTATTGTTCTAAGTTATCTTTAAAATCTTCCTTATTATTTCTTTTGACTTCAGTTTTTTTATCAGGGTTAATCATGTTCCATAATTTTACACCATCATCTCCTGAAATTGAAAATACTTGACTTTTAGTCCCTTCATCCGCTTCATATCCCATAGCTGGAAGGTCTGTCCAATTATCTCTATTGTAGTAATTTACAGTATTTACAACCATAATGGCACGTGCGCCTTTATCCGTAGCTCTTTTAAAAGCATCTTTTAAATCCTTGGTATAAATTCTATCCATTACTGCAATTTTGCCCTTAAGATCCAATCCTATCAAATCCTGATCTTGACCTTTGCCTATATATACAAATTTTAATTTATTTGGAGTTTTTGAACCATCCTCATTTGTCAGGATTTTATTTTTATCGAAAAAAGCCCCTATATTTCTGTATTTAAAACTTTGTCCTCCAATGTTAACCTTATCAAACTCAATGGTTTGATTTTTAGCAGAAGCAACGGCTATTGCATCTTCATGTGCGGCAGTTCGTGTTACATTTCCAGTATCTGTCATTTTCAGATTATTATTTGCTACTAAATCCCAAGAAGAACTTGAAGCAGAAGTCGCAAAGTTACCTGTAGCAACAACCATTGGGATTCCAGCTTTTCTTAATGCTCTAATAGCCTCCCAATATTTCTCGCCTACAAGACCTGTTCCCGTAAAGCCAGATGATACCGAAACAACATCGACATTGTGTTTGATCGAATCTTCAATAGCATGAAACATTGTTTCATCACCCGCAAACCCAGATCCTGCGTCAGAGTACATTTTATAAGAGAAAATTTGTGCATTAGGCGCAATTCCATCTATACCATTAAAGTTCTTGATGTCTTTTTCAGTATCATTTCCAGCAAGAATACCTGCAATATGCATCCCATGTGGGTCAAAATAATCCCTACCATCATCATATTTTTCTACAGTGATTTTACCACCATTATAATAATTGAACGCATGAGGGATTTTATCACTCAACCAATAATTTTTATCAGTGCCTTTTAAGTCTTCTTTTTTAAATTTCATTGAGTCTTTGGCATCATCATCGATTCTCATAGCCTTATGCCTATAATCTGTTCCAGTATCGATATTTGAAATGACCATACCTCTACCATCAAAATTTTTCCCAAATGGAGCATTGATAGACTTTAGGTAATCAATAGCTTCCTCAACTCCAATTTCCTTTCTGGCATGATTCATCATTGGTTGGATTTTTTGTGACCTTTCAACCGACGAAACACCTTCTATTTGTTTAATTTTGTCCAAATTATCTGGAGTTGTTTCTATTGCACTACCATTAAAAATCGTATTATAGGTATATAAAACTTTTGTATCCTTAAGTTTTGATAGTTCCTTAATTACTTTTTCTCCAGATTCTTTATCTTTAAATTCAGCAATATAGACAACTTTATCTTCTTTTTTCGGTTTTTCTGTATCTTTATTTACAAATGAGTTCGCATCATTTCCTTTGGATTGATTGGAGTCTTCTTTGATACTTGCTCCTTCGTTACTAGTTTTTTTGTCTATCTCAGACTTTCTACTAACAACTTCTTTTTCCTCAATAACTGTTGTCTTCTTCTCTTCAGTATCCTTTGAAGTTTCTATAACATTATGAATATCTTCAGATCGTTCATTGTTTTCTGTTTCTTTATCTGCTACTACTTTTTCTTTATCAGAAATTCTTAAAGCATCTTCAGAACTAGGTGCATCTGCTAAAATTACCTCATTGGGGGCATATGCTGCTAAAATAACTGCAGCAGTAGTTAATGACAATACCGTACTTTTTTTCATTATAATTCCTTCATTTTTTATTTTAAACCCAATAGATAGAAAACTTTAACCTTGCTAGCCTTTGTTATAAAAAGTTTTATGACGTATTATCTAGTGGGATAGAGTAGTACATTTATATATAATTGTTAGCTCTCTGAAAAATAGTATATCAATTAAAAAAATTTTTAAGTCAAGAAAAAAATTAACACTGGTTAATTTTTAATCCATGTTAACAAAAAAATCTAGTCAATAAATTTTATAGTTAACTGGGTACAGTATAAACTCATTCGTGCCATCAAAAAAATATTATCAATCAACTTGAACAACTACCAAAAATCGCAAAAAGGGAGAATGGATACAATTTATGCATCAATAAATATACAAAAACAACCGCAATAATTTTCAACGGTTGTTTGTAACATATTTAATTTTTAAATCTCATCCTATCTTATCTCTTACGAACCCGCACTTTCGTAGGCATCCAATCCCCTGTCCCAGAGTTTGAGGGAAATAACAAAGAAAACAAGGGAAATCAGAATCAAACCTCCGATATTAAAGAGTACATCCTTGTCCTGCAAGAAATAGCTGGCAGGATAGTAGGCCGTAAAGGCGAAAGGTACGATAAAGCTAATCAACCATCGAAGGAGCGAATTGTAAATGGAAATCGGATACTTGGCAAAGTCATTGAACATATAGAAAATGTAAATCATGGCGCCTGACTGCTTGGTCCAAAAAGCGATACTGGCTGTCGCGATTTTCAAGGAAGTATAAATCAAGGTCGCAAAGGGTATACAGACTAGGAAAAGCAGAAATTTAGGAAGAGTCCAAGCAATGCTTGATACTGTTGTCGCTAGTAAAATTCCACCAACCAAAAGTTCGCCCAAGGCGTCAATCTGAAAGGTCTCAACTAGGATGTGAAAGAGAGGATTGATGGGACGAGTCAGATACTTGTCAAACTCTCCCTTTCGCACCAAGCGTTGCCCCAGTGCCCAGAGATTGTCAAAAAAGAGATGGTCCAAGCCCTTGGGAATCGAGGAAAATCCATAGATAAAGGCTATCTCTTGAAAGGTCCATCCTTCTAAGGATGGGATATGTTGAAAGATGACATTAAGAAACAAGAGGTTCAAGCCTTGAGTCAGGAAAACACCTAAAACACCAACCACAAAATCCACCTTGTATTCCATGATTTGTTTGATATATTGTCTGATAAAAATCAGATGCATACGCTGATATTTTTTCATACTAACCTCCCTGAATGGTGATGAATGACTGGACTCGTTTCCAAATCAACTGTGACAAACCCACCATCACTATGAGCCAGAAAAGCTGAAGTAAAAGCGCCTGAAGAATCTGACTTGCATCGTATTTCCCAACGATAATCATAACCGGAGTATAAATCAAAGATGAAAAAGGCAAGAAGGACAGGATATCTGAAACAATCTTTGGAAAGAAAGCCAAGGGAATCAGACTTCCAGACATAAAGGATACTAGTGAAGCCTTAAATACTTGAGAACCCCATAAATTTTTAAATACAAACGCTGAAAATCCAAAGCAGATATTAAAGAAAAAGTTAATCAGATAGGCGAGCGTTAAGCTAAAGATATATATAACTGTCAATCCCAGCACTTCTACAATCCCTTGCCCAGACAGGATTTTCATCAACACAATAACACTTAAAAATGGCAGGCCAACGCTGATGAAAATCAACCATTTGGAACCAAGCTCGGTAAAAAGATAAGAGGCTGCAAAATGCACTGGTCGCAACAAACGCATGATAATGGAACCTTCCTTGACCTCATCACCGATCATAAAGGAGCTATCTGACTCAGTTAATAAATTAGTCACAAAACTCATGATGATGTAGAGGGTGATATCTGCCATACTGAAACCCTGAATCAAAGACTCTTGCGAGGAATCAAAGACAGCCTTCCAGAGATAAAATTCCACAAAAGCACCCATGACATCGCCAATCCGATAAAGAAGAAAGTTGACTCGATAGGTAATCAACTCCTGAACACCTGCATTGATAAAGGGTTTATAACGTCTCCACAATTTGACCATCTTAGAGCTCCTTTCGGTAGAAGCGACGGATAATATCCTCAATATCCGTATCTACCATCTTCAAATCACGGACTTCAAAATCAGACAGGGTTTGCTTGATAATATCAGCTGACTGGTAGCGAGAACTATCGAATTCAATAGTCAGGTTATTTCCTTGTCTATCAATGGTTATATCAGGCAGGCCTTCATAGTGAGAGATGAGATGACCTTGACCTGGCACCAGTTCAAAAGAAAGAGTCTTTATCTTGCCAAAGGTTTCCTTGAGCTGACTCACCGTCCCATCAAATCTCCTGCCCCTTATCAATCATAAAAATCCGATCACAAAGTTGCTCAATGTCGCTCAGGTCGTGAGTGGTCAAGAGAATGGTTGTCTCTTCCTCCTGATTGATTTGGGTAATAGCCCGGCGAATATTGTCCTTGACCGAAACATCCAAACCAATAGTCGGCTCATCTAAAAAGAGAACCTTAGGATTGTGAAGTAAGGAAGCCGCAATGTCCGCCCGCATCCGTTGACCCAGTGAAAGAGTCCGCACGGGATCCTTGATAAATTCCTTCAAATCCAAGACTTCATTCAAAAAATCCATGCGCTTATGGAAGAGCGAGTCTGGCACATCGTAAATTTCTTTCAAGACCGTGTAGGTCTCTTGCAGAGCCAAATCCCACCATAGCTGGGTACGTTGACCAAAAACAACCCCAATATCCTTGACATAGTCTTGACGATTGTCCTGAGGAATCTTACCATTGATTCGACAAAAACCAGATGTCGGTTTTAAAATCCCTGTCAGCATTTTGATGGTAGTTGACTTCCCAGCGCCATTTGCCCCGATAAATCCTAAAATCTGCCCTTTCGGAACTTCAAAAGTCAAATCCTTGACCGCTTCAAAGGTCTGCTTTTCAGGATGAATAAAAGAGCGCAATGCTCCTTTCAAGCCAGGTTCCTTGACTGTCTTCACAAAGTTTTTCTGAAGATGCTCTACTTCTATCATTACCATAAATCTCTCCCTATCGTAAGGAATAGTAACTTTGTACTTTTGACTACAAATTTTCTAAATCCTTACTTTCTACACCTTCTCAATCTTATTAGTTCAGAAGGCTTTATACCAACCTATTATAATCCAATAAAAACTAGAATGCAAGCGTTTGCCTATCGATTATGAGATTAGAGATTTCTCTCTTAAAATGGTATTTTTAGTCCAAAATTCTGGCTTAATAATTTCCTTAAAACACACAAAAACCCACCCAATGGGCAGGTTTCTGTTTTGTTTGGTTAAGCTAGATTAAGCTTTACCTTCTGAACATAAACTATTTAGTTACCATGGTTCATATTACACTGAGAAGTGCTATATTTAGACATTTATCCACCCACACCATATAGGAAAGATACTTCATCCTTCCCTTTAGTTCTTAAAAAAAGTGTGGCAAAATGGGGGACAAAAATTTTAAGTTGAACTTGGCACAAATTATAAAAATCTGATTTGATAAAGTTTTTTTGTTTAACAAATTCTAAAAATAGATTTATATAAACATTTAAAAAGACTTTGATTGCTTATTCATTTCAAAAAAATTGAGTTACTTATATAAATTTTTGGAAATTTATTATTCTTATAAAGATAAAGAACCATTTAAATATCCACTTAGCTGATCATTTATAAGGCTAGTTGCTATAGTTTTAATTACTTCCAAAGTCATAGGCAGAGCATTTTCTTTGATACTATTCTTCGTCCTATTCCACATAGTATTTTCTCTTATTTTATCTAGAAAATCATGCCCCTCCCAAGTCAAAGCACCGACACTAAAAAAATAGATTTCATCACTAGCATACGTTGGTTTATAACCTTTTATTAAACCCGCTTCAAACAACAGGTCGCAATGGTAGGCTATTGTCTCTATATCATAACCGTCAATTTGTAAATTAAACAACGCAGTTGATCTATACTCATCCTCAATTTTAAAAAGTATCAAACGGCATAAATCCATATCTATCTTCATCTTAATAACCTCTATACGGTAATATATACTCATAGTTTACAACTTATTAATAGAAGGGGCAATTGATAAATTAGTGGATTTTATCAAAAAAACTAGAATTCTACAGAGAATTAAAAAGACAAATTTCTTAAATTTTTTTCTATTTAATTTCGATATTTCTCAGTTCTTGCTCACTTTCTCCAAATTTAATCATTTGAGGATCAAATAATTCTACCAAAGGATTATCTAATCTGCCAAACTTTTTATTAGGTCCCCCTACTATAATTCTAAATTCCTTCTGATTTTTTTATACTCACTAGGCTTCTCCAAAAAGAATTAAATCTGGAGTTCTTATTACATCATCAAAGGAATACGTAAATTTTTGCCTTTTTTTCTTATTATAATAGTGTACAGTACCATAATAAAATCCTTTTCCATTCAATGCATCTTTCATTGTATCAACATCTACATAGATAAATGGGCGGAAATTACCCCTATCATCAAACGCTATGCTTCCTTTATCTGTCTCTTGATTTAAAAGATCTTTTATAAAAGTGTTACTTAATTTCCCGTTTTCGATATCGCTTTTTTTGTTATCTGGGTAAAACAAGAAATTCTCCAAGTCGTTTCTAAGGAACTATTAAACTCAAACTTAAAATTATCAAAACGATAATAATCGAATATCTCACCATTTTCTTCTTTAGTACCACTTTGTATAAACCTATCAGGGACTAATACTAAGTCATAATCATCTTTTCCCAAGTACTCCTTAATAGCAATTTGTAAATATTTGGGTCTCAAATAATCTGGAAGCATAGGAAAGTTTCCAATAATTAAATCTTCTTGATTAACAAATTTTACTCCTTTAGGAGTCTGAATACAGTATTTTCTTCCCCCATCTGTTCTAATTAGAGAATTTGATAACGTGACATTTCCGTTAACATATTTTTGTATATTCTGTAGAACCTTCAATTGCCTTTTTGAGCTTCTGTACCTTTTTTTCTTCAAATAATTTAATATATGGAAAAAAAGACTTTTCCAGAAACTAATTGTTGAAAATGATTTTCTTTTTTTCTCCCACATCTTTAATATAATCTGAAAATTTAATAAATCCTACAATTTCTTCCTCAACAGTTGGATCGATTTTTGATGAAATCCTCAGTTTTCTTAAGATATAGTTTTAGTGGATCAATACTCATTTCTCCTCCAGTAAATATTTAATATCATTCATTATCTTAATTATATTTAAATTTTCTTATTTTTTTACAAATAATTTAATCAACCTATCGATAGGAATTTATTAAAAGCAACCTAGTTATTTACTTTTTATTCTAAATTTATAAGTCTTAATCTATTATTTTGTTCCTTACATATAAGTTACTTTTTATCTTTATCATACTCTGTACAAGATTTAAAGTTAGAATTTCACGGAGTGATATCAAACCTAAATCTTACGTAATATGAACTTTCCGAAAAATAATGATTTTCCCGAAAGAAATAGATCAACCTAAAAAATTACTGTCTTACTTATGTAATGTTTCTTTAATATAATATAGAAATAAAAAGTATGTAAATGAAAAGATTTATCACATTACTTTTAGTGTCTCTATCTACAATTTTATTAATTGTATGTTCTAACCAATCAAGCAATTCTTTAGATGGCGAATACCGTTGAATAAACGAGGGTAGAAATGAAGTTGCCTTTACCATTTCAGGTAACAAAGGAAATAGCAACAAAGGAGAGGCCGACACCTTTACAATTGATAAAGACAGTGCAACAATCGAACTGACTGACTCTAATATCATAAACCGAAAAGAGAATTATACCTTCAAGGATGGCGTATTCACTGTAGATATTTCAGGAACGAAGCAGGACTATTATAAAAAGGATAGTGAAGCATATAAAGAAGCTGTGAAGAAATACGGTAACAAATAAAACTCTCAAACTATTCGTTGTTCTATATACAATAAAAACGCTTTGATTGAAGCGTTTTTTTGTTGTCCCATTAACAGAGGGAAATTGGGCATAATCTTTTTTTAGTGCTTTTCAGGCTATATTTTGATCATTTGAGAAAATCAACATTGTTTTTGAATATTCATCTGATAAGATAGGAATATGAAAAATTTAAAAGAAGATAACATTCAGAAAACCTTATGGCACATCAAACGACATTGCGAGAATATAGAGAAAAATACTGATGTTCTTAGAAGAAAAATCGAACTCCTCCATCTGAAGGAAAGTGTTGAGATACTAAAGAGAGTTTTTAACGATGAGAAACCCTATCCGAATTTGGATAGGGAGGAAGTGTTTTGAAAGCATTTCGCGTGACGTATCAACTCGAACTCCGCCCTAATATAAGTCTAGTTCTCTACCAAATCTAAAGAAGGCTCAAGTAAAAATGACAGCGAAATTTGTACATTCATTTTATGTTTCTGCAAAAGTTGCATGTATCATGAAATAGCTTAGACATTGGTTTCAGCTAATTTAACGTCTAGTTGGCTCTTGTAATTCATTACATCTTTCTTAACCAATTTTTTTGAAAAAAATATCAAAATCCTTTGGCGTTAAAAAAACGTAAATTTATATTTTATCAGGCTATCATGTTTTACATAATACTCATTCAGCAACTCAAAATGTTTAGTGGCCGCCTTATTTTTTCCTATATTTTCTGGATCAGGGTCAGATATTTGTGAATCATCCTTAATTTCTACTGCAATTATATTATCTCCTTGTTTGATAAACCAGTCTGGATTAAATTGTCCATTCTTGTGATGGGTGCCCTTTTGCCAAGAATAATCAATACTGTAAAAATTCATATCATCCGATTTTATAAACCCATCAATATTCTTGACAACTTCCATATCGGTGGTGAGCTTACTTAGGAATTCTTTCTCTGGATTTCCAGTTGTCACAATTCCAAATTGAGGAGTTTTAAAATTGTACTTATTATCAACATATTTGTATTTATAGCCGTTCGAAGTGTCTGTTAGTTCCTTGAAAGTAGCTAAACTAGCTCTATCAGTTGAAAGTTCCTCTTCTAAATCCGAACTATAAAAAAGCACTTTATTTATCTTAAAGCCACTTATATCAGATGTATTTTTAGGTAACTTCCTTGTCGACACCTCAAAAAAACTCTTTGGGTTCAATATCGTAAGTGACCACTTTTGAGGCATCTCTAAAAATAACATTCATTGATGATAAGAATTTATTTTTTAAACTTTTTGTAATATGTGTATTTCCACTTTTTCTTAAGGATTCCTCAATCATACTTTGTATTTTTGAAACTGGCCATAAATTTTGATATTCATGCATATACTCACTATCTTCCAAGTCCTCAAATCGGCTATATAAAATATTTGCCATCTCCTGCACTGTCACCAGCTCATGCTCATAAGTTGTTTGAAATTGCCTGTCAGAGCTGTTTTTTATATCTGTAAGGATGATTGTGCTCTTACCCATCTTATCATCTGTGGGTAAATTAACACCATTTTCCCATAAATTGTACGTTCCCATTTTGGGAAAATCTTTAGTATCAGCTTTTGAAGAATATCTCACATTCATTAAGCTAAAGTTATAATCTGATTCCTGATTAACAGATAAAGTTAATCTCTGCCTAATTTCTAACACCTCATTTACAAGTGTCTCTACATTTGAAGACCATTTTTCATGGTTAAAAATTGTCACCGTTGGAGTTCCCCACTTAGCTGTATCCCAACCATCTGGGACACGCAAACCTCTCCCTAGAACTTGAGCAATCAACAACTTCGAGTTAAATGCTCTCTCGTCATCTGGAACTATTTGAAATACTCGTTTAACATCCCAACCTTCAGTAAGCATTGAGACGCTAAAGATAAATTCCACAGGGTTGCCTTTATCATTTACTTTAGATAGTTTCATTCTATCAACAGCTGCTTTCTGCCCGCTGTGCACCGATAGGACTATATCGTCTACCTCTAAATTAGTCATTTTCCTTTGATCTCTTAGAAATTTTTTAAATGCTTTTGCCTTACTGTCGGCAATGTTCTGTTTAGAAGTAACAATTATTGTGATAGGTTTTATACCCAGTTCCTCAGGCAAATTTGCTGCAATATGCTGATGGGAATTTAAAATAACTTGCCACCTCTCATCCTTATCATTTGGGATATCCTCTTTAGAAATATATTCTATATCTTTAACAAAGCCCTGTTCTATTGCATCTCGTAAGGAAAACCTATAAATTACATTTGAAAAATAATTGTTTTCTTTTTTATTTTTTCCTTTATATGCTGTTCCCGTCACTCCAATAATGTATTTAAAGTTGATACCATTGTTTCTTTCATCTTCTATGAAATTTCCATTCATTCGACTCAGAGTAATAGACATGGTGAACTTCATCATTCAGAATAAGTGTTTCTTCTCCTTTCCCTTTTAAGCTATCAACAATGGAATTTCTAGTCGACTGAGCTTTATAGACAGCATTTCTATTTTCAATCGCAATCGAATTTTCTACAAGTGTACTATCGCCATTTAAAACTTGAGGAGGTATAAAGCCATCACCTAAGCTTCTAAGCAATTGTTGGTTTCCTAGAAGATCTTTAAATTTTTGAGTCAGCTCACTTTCGATTGTTATACTGGGAACTAATACGAGAACTCGAGAAACTTTTTTTGTAGCAAGCATAACTAAAGCTATCGCAAACATAACGTATGATTTCCCAGTTCCCGTTGCTAAATCTAAAGTCGCTGACAGTTTGTCAGCAAGGTCTAAATCATCTTGCATAATAGAAAAATCATTATTCCATCTAGCTTTTATAATTTCATTTTTTTCAAAATTTTCTTTCGCTAATGTTGTTATGTCTTTATATTCACCAGAGTTAAGAAAACGTAAAGCAGTCTCAGCTGCTTCTTTTTGATAATTTCTTTTTCCAAATAGCATTTCGAAAAAATTCTGAAAGAGTCCTTCGTCCCAAACCGCAGGGTTCACATTTTTACTAACTTCTAAAACTAAATCACTATCTTTATATTCCATTATACCGTTTCTCCCCTCATTGTTACAAATTCATTCCCAAACTTATCTACAAAGATAAACATTGCCTGACCATTTATTTGATTTTCATCAAATAATACAGATTGATTTTCATCAAAATCTTTGCGATAGTAAACTTTATCCATATTGAAAGCCTGGTTATCGTATGATAAATCAACTAAAAGCATTGAAAAGGCCTCAAATCCACTAACGTTTTCTTTTCCCTTTAGTCTGGAGAATGACTCAAATTTATTTATTCTTAATTCTTCCCCAGTTATTTCAAAATCAACATTTGGTTTTCGCATAAAATCAAATCCATATGCATCAACAACCGCATTAACTGATTCGGTATCATTTGCTTGTAATGTGCCTTTGAAATTTTCTGTAAATTTTTGATACATTGAGTATGGGACACGTAAAATATTAAAAATAGTACTCCATTCACCATCGTTATCATATTCATCAACAGCAAAAGTGAATTTCCCTTGTGGAGCAATAATGAAGATCTCACTAGGGGAAGCTGAGCCTAAACGAGAATAAATCTGCTCCAAAGTATCTTCTGAAATTTTAGCTCCCATTTCATTTAATTCATTAGGGGAATAAACCTTAACCAGTGATCCATCCCTCATCCCGTCAAACGATAATCCTTTAATTAATTGATAGGAAGGTTGGACATTATATAAAGCCATGGCAAACTGTTTCCATTGAGTACTATCGAAAGCATTTAATTTCTCATTATCATAAAGACCTGCATCATAAATCGCAAAAGCATTGTGATTTTCATTACTCAGTATTCTTTTTTGAATAGTGTAAATAGATAATTTCCCTGCATCCACGGTAATCCATTTTCTACCTAGCCTTTCTGCTACTGCAGCTGTTGTTCCTGAACCTCCAAAGCAATCTAATACTAAATCCCCTTCATTAGAAGAAACTTTAATTACTCGCTCTAAAAGTTTTTCTGGTTTTTGAGTAGGGTAATTAACTTCTCTTCTTTCTTTAGCCATTGGATTTATCAAAGGAATGTCCAGCCAAGTATCATCCACTGCTTTATCTGTTTGCTCATAATATATTAAATTCCCATCTTCATCACGTTGTTGAACCGCTTTCTTTAATTTGGAATCCCACACCCTAGCGGTCTGTTGTCTCTTTTGTTCTACTGGAATTCTAATTTTATTAAATATTGGATTTTTATTTTTCGTATACAAATATAATGTGTCATGATTCAATGGAAATCCAGTTGTTTTACCAGCAAATTTATTATAGTGCCAGACGATCTCATTTCTAAAATTTCCCTCACCAAATATTTCATCCATTAAAACCTTGATATAGTGAGCTTTATGCCAATCCAAGTGAATATAAATGGAGCCATCAGCAGAAAGAACTTCTCGCAATAAAATGAGACGCTTTCTCAACCACTCTAAAAATTCTCCACCAGCCAATTTGTCAGAATAGGCTTTAGAATCCTTATTTGAAAAATCCTGTTTAGTTGCAAAAGGGGGGTCAATATAGACTAACCGTACTCCATCAGTACCATCAGCATTCTTCAACTCTCCTCTATGTTTCATCTCTACAAGTGTTTTTAATACTTGTAAATTATCTCCGAAAATAATTTATTTAGCCAACCACTTTCAGCAGCGTCTCCAAACCTTCTATTTTCTTGTAAGGGTACGGCAAAAGTTTGACTAATGATGGCTTGTTCACTTTCTTTTCCGTAATATGTTAACTCATATTCTTTTCGTGCTGGCGGAAAGAGTACTCGTGCAAATTCCGTTGAAACTTCATTCCCATTCATAACTTCTTCTTGCGCTTGAGCCAGAAGTGCTAGAAGTTCTTTTTGTCTATTATTTTCCATAGTTTTCCTCAAAAAAGAGACGGTTAGGATTCCTTGTTATATTCACAACATAGGAAAAAAAGTCTCGTATTTTTATTTTAAGTTTATATTTCCATTTTACCATATTTATCACTGATTTCTCTCAGGTACTTAAACTTTCTCACCAGTGTTTTACTATATTCAATAGTAAAAATAAAAAAATAATGATCCCTTCCATCTTTGGCATTCTCTTTGTTTAGTTTGAAGTAGTTTTTCTGATTCATTGCCATAGTTCTGAGAATATCATCAATTAAAAAGGTTAGAGGAACATCCATTTAAGAATATTTCTGGAAGTCTTCTTCGAATCAGATATAATCTTCTGAGAAATAATTCATTTGCAATTTATTCTCATAGAGTTCTTTTCTACTCATAGGTAACCTCTTCTAATAACTGGATGCTCAAGAAGTCTTCCACTTGAATCAATCGGTATCCTTCATAAGTCTTAAGGGATACTTCTTTTGCTGAAATTTCTCTCACTTCGCCAAGCAAAGTTACTTTTTGAGCTTTTTGTTTGACTGTAAAGCGACCTTTTAAATGCTCAACATAGAGCTGAGAAAGTAACAATAGTTTTTCTGTTCTGTTCAAATCACTGGTTAGATCGACACGATATTTTTCTTCTCCTAGTGACGTGGTATGTTCAGATAAAAAGAAGCCCATCCATTTTTGCATACCTGAATCTTGATATTCTCGGGCTGACTGATAGGGCAAATAAGAACGATCAATCATTTTAAACCATCTAGTCCACCAGCATAATGACCTCCAATTAGTTTACTTCTAACAATGCTTCTGGATGCTGACTCAAGCGCATTGGCTTTTAAAAGTGAAGTGAACCCAAACTGATCTCGGATGCTGTCAATCGCTGATTGGAGCCTTTCTTCTTTTTCTATTTTTTCAACATCATCAAATAAAGAAATGAGCCCAAACGATTCATCCACCAGACCCGAATAGTTGACGGCAATATTTCTTACGGCACCCGAACTGTATTTCTGATGAAATAACTGTAAAACCACATTAGTTAGCGTATCCGTCTGATTCGTTGGTTCGATCTTTCTTTGTGTGTTGATTGATTTTTTATTTTCCTGTTTGGAATAGCCTATATGAATAGAGACGACAGTTGCTTTCTTACCTGCTCGTCTAAGGCGAATAGCAACCTGCTCTGCCATCTCTCGAAGCAATTCAAGATCGTGTAGGACACACAAGAGGAAGTCGTGTTACAGATATCTATCTGCACGTTACACAAAAAACTAAAGATCTAATCATTCCTGTTTTAGATTCGTTAACAAAATAAGTGTGGCAAATTTGTGGCAAAATAAAGAAAAAGGGTTATCCAAATCGGATAAACCCTGTTATATCAAGCTTCTACAAACCTCTTAAGCTTTACCTTCTGAACCGAATACGTCGATACGTTCTTCAACTGATGCTTGGATAGCTTTTACACCGTCAGCCAAGAATTTACGTGGGTCGAAAAGTTTCTTCTTGTCGTATTCTGCTTCGTTTGCTTCGTAGTCACGAGCAAATTTACGAGTTGCGTTAGCGAATGCGATTTGGCATTCAGTGTTAACATTAACTTTCGCAACACCAAGTTTGATCGCTGCTTGGATTTGGTCATCAGGAATACCTGAACCACCGTGCAATACGATTGGGAAGCCTGGAAGAGCTTCTGTCAATTTCTTCAAGTGGTCAAGGTCAAGACCTTCCCAGTTAGCTGGGTAAGGACCGTGGATGTTACCGATACCAGCTGCCAAGAAGTCAATACCAGTTGCAACCATTGCTTTAGCGTCTTCGATTGGAGCCAATTCACCTTTACCGATGATACCGTCTTCTTCACCACCGATAGTACCAACTTCAGCTTCTACTGAGATACCTTTAGCGTGTGCTTTTTCAACAACGTCCTTAGCCAATTTAAGGTTTTCTTCAACTGGAAGGTGTGAACCGTCAAACATGATTGAAGTGTAACCAACTTCGATACACTCAAGTGCATCTTCGTAGTGACCGTGGTCAAGGTGGATAGCTACTGGTACAGTGATACCCATTGACTCAACAAGGTTAGCGATCAAGTTGCGAGCAACTTTGTAACCACCCATGTATTTGGCAGCACCCATTGAAGTTTGGATCAAAACTGGAGCTTTTTTAGCTTCTGCTGCACGCAAGATAGCTTGAGTCCACTCAAGGTTGTTTGTGTTAAATCCACCAACTGCATAACCGTTGTCACGAGCTGCTTGGACAAATTTTTCTGCTGAAACGATTGCCATTTGTCAGGCCTCCTATATATTTTTTGGGACATCCCATTTACATTGTTCATTTTATCACTTTTTGACAAAAAAAGCTAGTTTTTCCCATACTTTAGATTGAATTTCTTCCAACTTAATCAATGTAAACCCTTTCTTTTTCCTAGTCTTGGGCGACTTTAGGATAACGCATGAAGAAGGTCAAACGATCATCTTGCATCTCAAAATGATAAGGTAATTTCTCATGTTCTAGTAAACTTTTGACCACAAAGAGCCCCATTCCTGAACCCTTTGCCTTGCGACTAGCATTGCCAGAAAAAGACTGGGCTAGTTTCTTGTTCTTCAGGACTACAGCTATTCTCGATAAAGAGTTCCCCTTCTCTTTCTCCGATACGAACCAAGCCGCCTGGAGTGGAGTGCTTGATGGCATTGCTGATGAGATTAGATAGGATCAGTTTCATCACAGATGGATTTATGTAAGCCTGCTGATGGGTCAAGCTATTCTCTATCCGAAGCTCTCTTTCCTTAGCAAGTAGAGTATAATCGTCAACCAAGTCTTGTGTCATCTGGAGTAGGTCAATTTCTTCCTTCTCCTCTCTCAATTCCTGAACAGACGAGAGAGAAAGTATCTGAAGAACGTGATGACTGAGGTCGTCCACAATTCCCAAGGCAACTCCCAGATAGTGGGCTCTATCCTTGTAACGACCAATATTTTCCTTCATATTTTCGATTAGGATTTTGAGACTAGCCAGAGGTGTTTTCAATTCATGAGAAGCTCCTCGTAAGAACTCAACCTTCATCTTCTCAAGTTGGAGAATGGCTTCATTCTTCTCATGCAAGTCTGCAATGACTGTCAAAAGGTGCTGGTAGAGGCTATTAATCTGTTCCTTAAGATCACCAATCTCATCCTTGGAATCCACACGTAATCGCACTTGGGCATCTAGCTCCATCATCCGACGGGTCACCCGCTTGATTTCCAAAATCGGGGCAACAATAGTCCGAGCGTAGATGTAGGCCACCAAGAGGGAAATCAGAAAGGACGCCAGCAAGGTATAGGGAAGAAACTGGAGACTGATCTGCTCTGCTTCCTTTTGCAAGTCCATCGAAGCTAGAAATTGAAGAGTCATGGTGCTACCATCTTGGGTTGTCACCTCACGCTCCTCAATAAAGAGAGAGGTGGTCTGACGGTCTGTGTCCAGAGGAAGGTTGCCCTTGACTTCTAACTTGTCCCCGGTCATCTCTCCCTTGACCGCCCCCTTGATATCACTAGTCTGGGAATACAAGTCTAACACTTGTTCGATACTCTGCCTATCCTTTCCTTCTAAGGACTGGGCAATGGCTGTCGCTTTCTGACCAATGGTTTCCTGACGATGGCTCAGATAAGTCGAAGGAAAAAGAAAATAAATAGCTAGATGAAGGCAAATAACCAGAACACTAAAAATCGAGAAGGTATAGATAAATATCTTTGTAAATAAACCTGTTCGTTTCATTTTCGCTCCAATTTATAACCAACATTGCGCACAGTGAGGATACAGTCCAAGTCTAGCTTTTTCCGCAGTTCCTTGATATAAACATCTATGACACGGTCAAAGGGAACCTCATCTGTCACCTTCCAGACAGCATCAATAATCTGAGAGCGAGTCAAGGCTCGTCCTTCATTTTTCACCAGATAGTCCAAAATTTCCAGCTCTTTAGCATTGATAGCCACTTCTTGACCTGCTAGGCTTGCACTGTAGCTCTCAAAGTCCACCTTGGTATCCTTATAGGAGAAGATTCGTCCCGTATCGTAGTAGCGCTTGAAAATCGCATCTACCCTCACTTTTAAGAGGGAGAGGGAGAAGGGTTTTTCCAGATAGCCATCAGCTAGCGAAGCAAAGGCACTCATCTTGTATTCCTCATCCTGAAAGGCAGTCAGCATCAAGACAGGGACTTGGCTGGTTTTGCGAATCTCAGCTAGGACCTCTAAACCATTGAGCTTGGGCATCTGGATATCCAGTAAAACCAAGGCTATTTCATAGCTGGAAAATTGTTCCAAGGCTTCCTCACCATCCGCTGCCTGAATGGTTTCATAACCACAATCTGTCAAATAGTCACTGATCCCCTCACGAATCATCTCTTCATCTTCGACTATTAAAATTTTCATAGAAAAACGTTTCACATTCCTTTAAATTTCTTGTAAATTATCTCAGTTTCATCCTGAAAGGAAGAGGCCTTATCAAGACAAAACAGATAAAAATGCTACCTATATTATACCCCATTTAGGGGAGAATAGGTAGCAAGTTTTTTATTCGCTATCCAGCAAGAGCTCTTTTGGTTGTTTTCTAAGGAGATTGCTTGAAGCAAGCGCCATAACGAGAACCACTAGAACTAAAGCAAGAACAAAGACGATGATAAAGTCTGATGTCTGAATGGAAATGTCTAGGTTCGACAAGGTCTTGCTAAAGCCATCTACTTCTGCACCACCACCAAGGTTAGAAGCTTGAGCCGCCTTGCTGGCTTGCTTGGCAACACCTGAAGTGACATTGGCAAGGACGGTGTTTCCGATTGCACGAGCTGTATAGTTAGCTAGGAAGTAAGCAGAAATGAGAGCAGGGATGGCAATCAAAATCGATTCGGTGATGAATTGACCCAAGATACTTGCCTGCTTGAGGCCGATAGAGAGGAGGATTCCTACTTCCTTGCGACGGGCATTGATCCAAAGACTGAGCAAGAGGGCAAGGAGAAGAACTGAGAAGCTCAAGCTACCCCAGAAGAGGAGGTTGGCCATCTTGTACATACCAGAGATGGATTGCTCTAGAGCTGGGTAGTTAGAGGAGCTCTTCACAAGTGTGTAGCTCTTCCAGTTGATACCGCTGATACCATTCAACTCTTTCATGACGTCATCCAAGTTCTTGTCCGCTGTTACAAAGAAGGTTGCGTCCCCATAAATAGCTGTGTCTTCTGTGTATCCATAAAGTTTTGCAGCAGTGTGAATGTCTGTGATAGCTGTGTTTTCATAGAGCTCTTGTGAGTAGGTTACTGCCGACTTATTGTGCCCATCAAAGAGTCCCTTGATTGTCACTTCGACTGTTTCTTTAGCCCCTTTCATTGTCTGCATCGTAGACATTAGAGTCCAATTTGACCTTATCTCCGACTTTCCAACCGTGTTTGGCTGCCAAGTCCTTGTGCATGAGGATCTTGTCCTTGTCGTCGTTGGTTAGGTGCTCACCTTCAACAAGCTTATATGAGCCAGAGACAAACTTGTCTTCTTTAGAGGAGTCATTGACACCTGTAATCATCAAGCTGCTTCCAAACCGTTTTGCTCGGTCAGCAGTGAGATTTTTCTTGGTTTCTGGCGTTTCGATGAGGTCGTATCCAGTCAAATCTCCGATGGCGTTGATGCGTTTAACATAAGACTCGATGGCCTTATTTTCGGTGATTTTTTGATATCCTCACCCTTAATATTCCCAGCACCACGTGGCGTTCCTTGATTGACGCGACGATTGATTTGCATGGAGAAGCTATTGGTGATATTTTTAAAGGTCTCCTGAGAAGCCTTGGCAGTAGCTCCCTTGATCGACAAGCCGACCAAACTCAAGCTCGCCATGAGGAGAATAATCAGGAAGATAACAATCGATTTGAAAAACTTCCTTGTAACATAGGCAAATGCGTTGTGTAACATAGGTTCCCTTTCTAGATTTTGTTCTATTTCAATGTCTTATAACTTATATAAATTATTTTTTTACTATTTCCCTTAGATTGTGCGGACGGGAGCAACTTCCTGTAGGAATTTCATCCCTAATTTTTGAGCCATATGTCTCAAAAATTCCGGCCTAGATAATAACTTTGTTATTATCTAGGCTATCACTACTGCGGGAAATAGTTGTTAAAGACTCACTTTGTTTATTATTACTTTACACGTATATGGTTACCAACTAATACTATTTTAAAATTTAATAACTAGATTCTATATTTCAGTCAGTTTCTTGTCCTTCAACTCAAGTGTAATATCTGACGCTTGCGCCACTTCTTTACTGTGGGTGACAACGATTACACATTTACCTGTTTTCTCAGCAAGTGATTTGAGCAGTTCGATAATATCTCCAGCAGTTTTAGGGTCCAGATTTCCTGTTGGCTCATCAGCTAGAATAACTGGAGCTTCTGAGACCAAACTGCGAGCAATGGCAACACGTTGCTGTTGGCCACCTGATAACTGGAGAACGTTCCGCTTGATCTGACTTTCATCCAAACCAAGTTCAAGAAGAGTATCCTTGCTGGCATTTTTATTGACCAAGCGGATATTTTCCAGTGGAGAAAGGTAATCAATCAAATTATAATTTTGAAAGACCAGAGAAATATGGTGCATGCGATGATAAGAATATCCCTTATTCCGAATGTCCTCTCCTTGGAAAAGGATAGAACCTTCAACAGGACTATCTAGACCCGCAAGCAGGGACAAGAGAGTGGATTTTCCTGCTCCTGACTCACCAATGATACTATAAAACTTTCCGGGTTCAAAATTATACTTGATCTGATATAAAACTGCCTCAGCAGTGTTCTTATAACGGTAGGTAACATCTTGTAATTGTAATAAAGTCATGATTTCTCCTTCTTAACTAATAGATGATAAAATTTCCTTAGGCGATTTTCTAAATAAGAATACGAAACAAAGGGCTACGGATAAGCAACCAATCAGGAGCAGAAAAACATAGGATTCTGCAAAGGATAGGAGACTGGTTGATAGACCGCTTGCTTTGGCCAGCGTGTCCTGTAAGCTTGCCTGATCTCCACTGGCTAGTACAGTTTGGAGCAGATAGGATGTTATAGCATTTCCAGCGATAAAGGATGGAAGCAAAGCTCCAAGAGATACCAACATCACCTCTAAACAGAACTGTAGAAAGATCGAGCTCTTGCCTTTTCCAAGTGCCAGTAAAATTCCCACTTCGTAGACCCTTTCTCTCAACCAGAGAGACAAGACCAAAATTAAGGCTCCAGCTCCAGCTATCAACATCCCATAAAGGAAGATGGTTAGGAAGGTTTGGAAGGTTGCAACTGAGTCTTTGATTTGTTCAAAGGCCTTGTTTTCCTTCTCAACTTGGTAGCCCTTATTTTCCAGGGCCAAGTTTTCCACCTGCTTCATGAGACCGTCCATTTCCTTAGGATTTTCTACATAGAAGCGTGCTGCACTGACTTGAGGTTCACTATTTCCCAAAAGGGTTTGGCTACTTTCATAGTCTGTAAAGACTTGGTTTTCACTGAAGTCAGAAGACAAGCCTGTAAATTTCTCTTGTTTTTTACCAGAAAAGATGCCGACAATCTCAAACTCAACTGTCTGTCCTTTGCCAGATTCTGACTGTCCAGCATCTAAGCGAATCTTGTCATGAAGGGAAAGACCGTTCTTCTTAGCCAACTCTTCGTGGATCAGGATTTTCTTAGCATCCCCTTTTTGAAGGTGTCGACCTTCTTTTAGATTGAAAGCTGAGCTGGTGAAGGTAACATCCCTAGATGAATCCTCAAGAGCCGTTAAGCTAACCAAGTTCTTGTCCGCAGCTGACAAATCATCGCGTTCTACGCTCTGCTCACCACTCACCGCTTCCTTGTCTTTTAATTTTGCGACCGTCTCGAGTTCAGGAGAGACATTTTCCAGTCCCTTAATCTTGCTAACGGATGCTAGGTCCGATAACTTGAAGGTCTGACCGTTCTCTATCTTCTTAATAGAAAAAAAGAGGTATTGAGAGATTTGTAAAGATTCGTTTCTACTGTTTTGTTGGACTTCATCAGAGTCAAACAGGCTGAAATTCCGGCCAATAGGACCAATAAAATCAGAAATAAAATAAAACTTCTCAGTCGTTTTCTGCTGACATAAGCCCAAGCTCTTTGGATTGGATTCATTTGTCACCTCCATATTTGTAAGACTATTATAAAAATCCAAATATGAAATGTTTATGAAATCGAAAAAAATTTTTTTGATTTATCTGTTGAAAAATGAAGAAAGCTAGCAAGAGCTAACTTTCCTCATATTAGAACACGTTTTACCCATCAAAAAAACCGACTCCATTCTATGATTGATGGTTCTTGATGCCGATAGCTTTCGATATCCAAAATGCCTTCTCTAGTCTTCTTTAGAAAAACAAAAAGAGCTAGCCAAAGCTAACTCTTACCCTATGCGGAGAGAGGGACTTGAACCCTCACGACCTAAAGCGGTCACAGGATCCTTAGTCCTGCGCGTCTGCCAATTCCGCCATCCCCGCGTCGATTACTTTACTAGTATATCAACTTTCAAAATCTTTGTCAACACTTTTTTTCAGATTTTTTTCATTAATTGAAATAAATCATTCTATGATTTCAGATAAGTTTTCATCAAGCAATTTAGCTCCCAAAGTATTCTTGAAATGCCCAAGAGCAAACTGATGATTTTCTGGCCAGATAGAAGCAACCGCAGGCTTGACAACCTCGATTTTATAACCTAGATTATAGGCATCAATAGCAGTATGAAGAACGCAAATATCCGTCAAAACACCAGTTAAGATGACGGTATCGACCCGACGTTCTCGCAAGCGAATATCGAGGTCCGTTCCTGAAAATGCTGAATAGTGACGCTTGTCCATCCAAAAGACGCGACTATCGTCCTTATTTTCCGCATAGAAATCAGCTAGGGGGCCATAGAGGTTACGGCCACTAGTCCCAATGATGTTGTGCGGTGGAAAGAGCTTGCTTTCTGGGTGGAATGTATCCTTCTCTTCATGAGCATCAATGGTAAAAAAGACATAGTCTCCACGATCAAAAGCTAATCTAGTTACCTGATCAATGGCTTTTGATATTGCTTGAGCAGGTGCTCCAGCAGTTAGCTTTCCGTTGTCTGCTACGAAATCCTCTGTATAGTCAATCGAGATTAAAGCCTTTGTCATTAGTAGTCCCTCTTTTTCACTTCCTCAAAAATATCACCAATTAGAACTTTGAGATAAGTCCCCTTCATTCCGAGCGAGCGACTCTCAATAATTCCCGCTGACTCTAGCTTACGGAGAGCATTGACGATTACTGAGCGCGTAATGCCAATACGGTCTGCAATAACTGATGCAGTCAATTGTCCTTCATTTCCATCCAACTCAGCTAAAATAGCTGATACGGCACGAAGTTCTGAATAGGAGAGGGTATTCACCGCCATGGTAACAGCCGTACGACGGCGAATATTCTTCTCATCTTCTTCACGTTGGAAGTTCAATAGTTGAATTCCCACAACCGTGCTCGCAATCTCAACAAGGATCAAATCTTCATCTTCAAATTTCTTATCATTACGCCAAATAATCAAGGAACCTAGGCGAATCCCTGATACATGAATGGGAGCAATGGTTGTCAAACCATCTGGAAAATCCGCACGGCTCTCTACAGGGAAAATGGTCAAATCATGTTCAACGGGAAGATTGGCTTCCGTGTCGTAGATCATGTTTGCCCCTTGTACATAGTCATCTGGAAACGTCTTGGTTTGGAAAAACTGCTCTACGCGATCTGTATTGGTTTTATAGCGCATAAAATAGCCCAAAAGTCGTCCCTTGCTATTGACAATACAGGCATTGCAATCAATAATGTCTGCTAATTGACGTGTAATGGCATTGTATGGAAGTTCATCCTGCATTTGCTCTTCAGAGCGTTTTAAAATTGATGTAATTTTTCTTGTCTTTTCTAATAAATGTGCCATTTTTCACCTCGCATTTAATCGCTACCATTATAACATAAAGAACCTAAAATTTCAATAATTATCTGAAAAATTGCTTATTGAATTGCAATTTTTTTAAAAAGCAAAAATATTTTTAGAAAAAAACATTATTTTTTTTATTGACAAGACTTTATTTTTTTGATATTATAACATTATAAGAAGATGAATTAAGGATCCCTTCCCATCTCACCTTTCCTTTACTATTATCCATCTTCTTTTCCCCTTGGTCTCCTTATATATAAAAGCGATTCACAATGTGAATCGCTTTTTCCTATTTATCTCCCTTGTTACGAATAACAAAGCCTGTTTTCTTTTCGCTTGAAGTGTTGCGAGGTTTTTTATTGTCTTTATTTCGGTAACGTCTGTCTTTATCAAAACGATCGTTCCCACGACTACCTTTCTTGAACTCATCACGACGACCATTGCCACGGCGATCACGGTCTCGACGGTCGTCTCCACGACGACCTCCCTTAGCTTTGCCAGCAAAGCCATTACCTGATGGTTTAAATGGCAGTGGTTTTTCACGTGCAATCTCAACTTCTGGAAGGCTGTCAGGATCTTGGACAGTCAGACTCAAGATATACATAGCCAACTCTTCTGGACTAAATTCAGCAGCTAACTTACGAGCATCTTTAGCAAACTTCTCAAAGTTCCCACGGATTGCTTCATCTGCGAAATCACGTTCGATTTTCTTGAGCGCCACTTGCTTTTTAGCTTGGAAGGCTTCTTCTGCTGTCGCTGGTTTCAAGCCTTTCATACGTTTCTTGGTCAAGTTTTCGATGATTTGGAGATAACCCATTTCATTTGGAGAAACAAAGGTAATGGACTGACCTGACTTACCAGCACGACCTGTACGACCGATACGGTGAACATAGCTTTCAGGATCTTGTGGAATATCGTAGTTATAGACATGAGTCACACCTGAAATATCCAAGCCACGCGCTGCTACGTCTGTCGCAACCAAAACATCGAGATTCCCATTTTTAAAATCACGTAGGACACGAAGACGTTTGTTTTGGTCTAAGTCACCATGAATGCCTTCTGCACGGAAGCCACGAATTTTAAGTCCACGAGTCAATTCATCCACACGGCGTTTGGTACGACCGAATACAATGGACAATTCAGGTTGTTCCACATCCATTAGACGTGTCATGGTATCAAATTTCTCTTGTTCTTTGACACGGATATAGTACTGATCAACCAGCTCTGTTGTCAATTCCTTGGCAGCAATCTTGACATGTTCAGGGTCTTTCATAAACTGAACACCGATACGTTTGATAGCATCTGGCATGGTTGCTGAAAGAGCAAGGTTTGACGATTTTCAGGGACACGGGAAATGATGGCTTCAATGTCTTCAAGGAAGCCCATATTGAGCATTTCGTCCGCTTCGTCAAGAATCAGAGTTTCAATATCTTGTAATTTCAAGGCCTTGCGTTTAATCAAGTCCAAGAGACGGCCCGGTGTTCCTACCACGATGTGAGCACCCGATTTAAGGGCCTTGATTTGTTTTTCAATGCTGGAACCACCGTAAACTGAGCGAACTTTCACTCCTTTGCTACGGCCAAAGCGGAAGAGTTCCTCTTGGCTTTGGACAGCGAGTTCACGAGTTGGAGCGATAACCAAGGCTTGGATGGTCGCTTCTTCTGTACGGATTTTTTCAAGGGTTGGCAAGCCAAAGGCTGCAGTTTTCCCTGTACCAGTCTGAGCTTGACCGATAACGTCTTTTCCTTCGAGAGCCAAGGGAATGGTCTGTTCTTGGATAGGACTGGCTTCTACAAATCCAGCTTTTTCAATCTCTGCTAGCAATTCAGCAGACAAGTTAAATTCATTAAATTTCACGTTATTCTTCTTTCTAAAGGTGGTGCGAAGCCACCCTATAGCGCGTAGTTTATACTTTTCTTTTCATGATGTATCTTCAACAAAAATGAGATACCGTGTTGCTTCTTTTCCACGAAAGAAAAGTACGAGTTTCTTTGCAACCTATCTAGTATAACACAAGAGCGGGGCAAAAGATAGTAGAATCTTTAAGGAAAATCATGTAAACGATTTTTCTATTTTTTGAACTTGATTCCCGAAAGCTTTCGTTAGACTATTTTAGTCCAATATTTTTTCCCGTAGCAGATTTGTGCAAAAGTTTTTTTCTTGTGCTAGAATTAAATCAAATAGGAGGATTTAAAAATGTTAACATACGATTTAATTGTCATTGGATTTGGTAAAGCCGGTAAGACTTTGGCTGCTAAGATGAATGCGGCTGGAAAAAAAGTTGCTGTCATCGAGCGCAGTAAAGCGATGTATGGTGGTACTTGCATTAATATTGCTTGTATCCCAACCAAGACTATGATTGTAGCGGCTGAAAAGGGCTGGTCATTTGACGATACCATGAAAGAGCGTGGTGCGGTGACTGGTCGTCTTAACGCTAAAAATTATAAAATGTTGGCCGATAATGGCGTTGATGTCATTGATGCAGAGGCACATTTCGTGTCAAATAAGGTGATCGAGATCCAGGCTGGTGACGAAAAACAAGAACTGACTGCTGAAACTATCGTTATCAATACCGGTGCTGTTTCAAACGTCTTGCCAATTCCTGGACTTGCTACAAGTAAAAATGTCTTTGACTCAACAGGTATCCAAAACTTGGATAAATTGCCTGAAAAACTTGGAGTCCTTGGTGGTGGAAATATCGGTCTTGAATTTGCTGGACTCTACAACAAACTTGGTAGCAAAGTCACAGTCCTAGATGCCTTGGATACTTTCCTACCTCGTGCAGAACCTTCCATCGCAGCTCTTGCTAAACAATACATGGAAGAAGATGGCATTGAATTGCTTCAAAACATCCGTACTACTGAAATCAAAAACGACGGTGACCAAGTCCTTGTCATAACTGAAAACGAAACCTACCGTTTCGACGCCCTTCTCTACGCGACTGGACGTAAACCGAATGTGGAACCACTCCAACTTGAAATACAGATATTGAACTAACTGAGCGTGGTGCTATCAAGGTCGACAAACATTGTCAAACAAACGTTCCTGGTGTCTTTGCAGTTGGAGACGTCAACGGTGGACCTCAATTTACTTACATTTCACTTGATGACTTCCGTGTTGTTTACAGCTACCTTGCTGGAGATGGCAGCTACACTCTCGAAGACCGGCTCAATGTACCAAACACCATGTTCATCACACCAGCTCTTTCTCAAGTTGGTTTGACGGAAAGTCAAGCAGCTGATTTGAAACTTCCATACGCCGTTAAGGAAATCCCTGTTGCTGCGATGCCTCGTGGTCATGTAAATGGCGACCTTCGCGGTGCTTTCAAAGCTGTTGTCAACACTGAAACAAAAGAAATTCTCGGTGCAACTATCTTCTCAGAAGGTTCACAAGAAATCATCAACATCATCACTGTTGCTATGGACAACAAGATTCCTTACACTTACTTCACAAAACAGATCTTCACTCACCCAACCTTGGCTGAGAACTTGAATGACTTGTTTGCTATCTAAGTTGAGACTGATTTGTTAACCAACAGCCCTCTTTGGGCTGTTTTTGTTTCTACGGAATCTCAAATCTGTCTTTTTTCTCTTTTATGATATAATAGAAACATGAAATTAAAAACTACTTTGGGCCTCCTAGCTGGGCGTTCATCTCACTTCATCTTGAGCCGTCTTGGCCGTGGAAGTACGCTCCCAGGAAAACTTGCCCTTCAATTTGATAAAGATATTTTACAAAATTTAGCTAAGAACTACGAGATTGTCGTTGTCACTGGAACCAATGGAAAAACCCTGACAACTGCCCTCACTGTCGGCATTTTAAAAGAGGTCTATGGTCAGGTTCTGACCAACCCAAGTGGTGCCAACATGATCACAGGGATTGCGACAACCTTCTTAACAGCCAAATCTTCTAAAACTGGGAAAAACATTGCCGTTCTAGAAATTGACGAGGCCAGTCTATCTCGTATCTGTGATTACATCCATCCTAGCCTTTTTGTCATCACAAATATTTTCCGTGACCAGATGGACCGCTATGGTGAGATTTACACGACTTATAACATGATTTTGGATGCCATCCGTAAGGTACCTACTGCAACTGTACTTCTTAACGGGGACAGTCCACTTTTCTACAAGCCAGCCATTCCAAATCCTGTCCAGTATTTTGGTTTTGACTCGGAAAAAGGACCAGCTCAACTGGCTCACTACAATACCGAAGGAATCCTTTGCCCTGACTGCCAAGGTATCCTCAAATATGAGCACAATACCTACGCCAACTTGGGTGCCTATATCTGTGATAATTGTGGCTGCAAACGTCCTGACTTGGACTACCGTCTGACAGAGTTGGTTGAGTTGACCAACAATCGCTCTCGCTTTGTCATTGACGGACAAGAATACGGCATCCAAATCGGTGGACTTTACAACATCTACAATGCCCTTGCTGCGGTTGCCATTGCCCGTTTCCTCGGTGCAGATTCGCAACGAATCAAGCAGGGATTTGATAAGAGTCGTGCTGTTTTTGGTCGTCAGGAAACCTTCCATATCGGTTATAAGGAATGTACTCTCGTCTTGATTAAAAATCCAGTCGGTGCAACTCAAGCCATCGAGATGATTAAACTAGCTCCTTATCCATTTAGCCTATCTGTCCTCCTCAATGCCAACTATGCAGACGGAATTGACACTAGCTGGATCTGGGATGCAGACTTTGAACAAATCACTGACATGGACATTCCTGAAATCAACGCTGGTGGTGTTCGTCATTCTGAAATCGCACGTCGTCTTCGGGTGACCGGCTACCCAGCTGATAAAATCACTGAGACAAGCAATCTGGGGCAAGTTCTCAAAACCATTGAGAACCAAGACTGCAAGCATGCCTATATCCTAGCTACCTATACGGCTATGCTGGAATTCCGCGAACTACTGGCTAGTCGTCAGATTGTTAGAAAGGAGATGAACTAATGGTTTATACTTCACTTTCCTCAAAAGCTGGCAATTACCCTTATCAGCTTAACATCGCCCACCTCTATGGAAACCTCATGAATACCTACGGGGACAATGGAAATATCCTCATGCTCAAGTATGTGGCTGAGAAACTCGGAGCTTATGTAACAGTTGACATCGTTTCTCTCCATGATGACTTTGATGAAAACCACTACGACATCGCCTTTTTCGGTGGGGGTCAAGACTTTGAACAAAATATTATCGCTGGCGATCTTCCTGCTAAAAAAGAGAGCATTGACAACTACATCCAAAACGATGGTGTTGTTCTAGCCATCTGCGGTGGTTTTCAACTATTGGGACAATATTATGTTGAAGCTTCAGGCAAGCGCATCGAAGGTCTAGGGGTCATGGGTCACTATACCCTCAACCAGACCAATAACCGCTTTATCGGTGATATCAAGATTCACAATGAAGAATTCGATGAAACCTACTATGGATTTGAGAATCACCAAGGCCGTACCTTCCTCTCAGATGACCAAAAACCACTCGGTCAAGTTGTTTACGGAAATGGGAACAACGAAGAAAGGTCGGTGAAGGGGTTCATTACAAGAATGTCTTCGGCTCTTATTTCCACGGACCTATCCTCTCTCGTAATGCCAATCTGGCTTATCGCCTAGTCACTACTGCTCTCAAGAAAAAATACGGTCAGGATATTCAACTCCCTGCCTATGAGGATATTCTCGGCCAAGAAATCGCTGAAGAATACAGCGACGTCAAAAGCAAGGTTGACTTTTCATAAATTAATACTCAATGAAAATCAAAGAGCAAACTAGGAAGCTAGCCGCAGGTTGCTCAAAGCAACGCTTTGAGGTTGTAGATAAGACTGACGAAGTCAGTTACATATATCTACGGTAAGGCGACGCTGACGTGGTTTGAAGAGATTTTCGAAGAGTATAAGAAAAACTATATCAAAGAACTCCCCTATCTTGTCGGAGTTCTTTTTGCCTGTTCTTTTACCCTTCTCCCTTGCATTTTCTGTCTTTTTTTGCCAAAATAGAGGGGTAGAAAGAAGGTAGCATATGTCTAAATTACAACAAATCCTAACATATCTTGAATCAGAAAAACTAGACGTCGCTGTCGTATCTGACCCCGTCACTATCAATTACCTCACTGGCTTTTACAGTGATCCCCATGAACGCCAAATGTTCCTCTTTGTTCTAGCAGATCAGGAACCCCTCCTCTTTGTCCCAGCCCTTGAGGTTGAGCGTGCAAGCAGCACTGTTTCCTTCCCAGTTGTGGGCTATGTGGATTCTGAAAATCCATGGCAAAAAATCAAAAACGCTTTGCCGCAGCACGACTTCAAACGTGTTGCTGTTGAGTTTGACAACCTCATCTTAACCAAGTATCATGGTTTGAAAACAGTCTTTGAGACTGCTGAGTTTGAAAACCTCACTCCTCGCATCCAACGCATGCGCCTCATCAAATCAGCTGATGAAGTGCAAAAAATGATGGTTGCAGGGCTCTACGCTGATAAGGCTGTTAAGGTTGGTTTTGACAATATTTCTCTTGATAAGACGGAAACAGACATCATTGCCCAAATCGACTTTGCCATGAAACGTGAAGGCTATGAAATGAGCTTTGATACCATGGTCTTGACTGGCGATAACGCTGCAAATCCGCACGGAATTCCTGGTGCAAACAAAGTTGAAAAGGATGCCCTTCTCCTCTTTGACCTGGGTGTTATGGTCAATGGCTACGCATCAGATATGACTCGTACAGTCGCTGTCGGTAAGCCTGACCAATTCAAGAAAGACATTTACAACTTGACACTTGAAGCCCAACAAGCTGCCCTTGACTTCATCAAGCCAGGTGTGACTGCACATGAAGTGGACCGCGCTGCCCGTGAAGTCATTGAAAAAGCTGGTTATGGTGAGTACTTCAACCACCGTCTCGGTCACGGTATCGGTATGGATGTCCACGAATTCCCTTCTATCATGGAAGGAAACGACATGGTCATTGAAGAAGGCATGTGTTTCTCTGTTGAACCTGGTATCTATATCCCTGGTAAAGTCGGTGTTCGTATCGAAGACTGCGGTGTTGTTACCAAGGATGGCTTTGACCTCTTTACAAGCACCAGCAAAGATTTGCTTTATTTTGATTAAATCTAGACAAGCAAAAAGTCAGCTATTGAAGCTGACTTTTTTATTTTATCTTCTTGACGCTCTGAAAGACTACAAATCCCACAACCATTCCCAAGGTGTTTGTAGGAAGTTTGGAAGGATTTCTGGTAAGGCTGCTGACCAGCCATTCATCAGGGTAGAACCTAGGGCGTAGCCACTTACCATGACGATAGTAGCCAAGACAAGGCCTAGCCATTGCCACTTCCCTTTAAAACCTGCAAAAAATCCTTGCAAGCCATGGTTTACCAAGCTAAAGAACATCCATTGTGGAAAGCCTGATAAAAGGTCAAGCAGAAAAGCTGCTAGTCCTCCAACGACAGCTCCTTCTTTACTGCCAAAGTAAAAGGCAGTAAAGAAAATACCTGCGTCCAAGAGAGTCAATATTCCTGTTGCCGTTCCAATTTTCAAGTAATAACCTAGAACCACAGAAAGGGCGGTTAAGAGGGATATAAGGGCGATTTTAGTTGTTTTGGTTTGCTTCATATTGTCTTACTCCATATTGATCTGCTTGTGCAATAGCACGGTAAACGAAAGCTTTCGAGCTCTCTACTGCTGGTAAAAGTTCATCCCCTTTAACCAAGTGACTGGCGATGCTTGAGGCAAAGGTACATCCTGCACCAGCATTTTGGCCTTGAATGACTGGGTTTTCTAGAACAGTGAAAGTTTGTCCATCATAAAGACATCCACTGCCTTGTCCTGACTGAGGCGATTGCCTCCCTTAATAATAACTGCTGGCGCTCCTAAATCATGCAATTTCTGAGCTGCAGCCTTCATGTCTTCCAATGTTTTAATTTCCTGATCAGCTAACAATTCTGCTTCAGGAAGATTTGGCGTAATCACACTGACATGAGGGAAAAAGCGAATCAACTCTTGACAGAGCTCACTAACAGCCACGTCGTGCGTTTCCTTGCAGACCAAAACGGGGTCCAATACCACAGGCACTCTTGGACGTTGCTTGATAAAGTCCAAGGCCTTCTCAGCCACACTGACAGTAGGAAGAAGGCCAATCTTAATCCCTGCAAACTCGACATCACGCAAGCTATCCAATTCATGTTGAAAAATGGCATCGTCAGTTGGAAAGACTTCAAACCCCTTCTCTGTCAAGGCTGTCAAACAAGTCACTGCTACAAAACCATGCAAACCATTTAAGGTATAGGTAGCCAAATCAGCTGACAAACCACCACCACTAAAAATATCATTCCCAGAAAGGGCTAAAATACGATTATTCTTCATAACGAATCTCCTTTAAATACAAGCCATTCGGTGCTGCTGTTGGACCTGCTAGCTGCCTGTCCTTCTTCTCCAAAATCAGGTCAATCTGCTCAACTGGCATGCGGTTGTTGCCGATTTTGAGCAGTGTCCCCACCATATTGCGAATTTGCTTATACAAGAAACCATTTCCTGAAAAGGTAAAGGTCAAAAACTGGCCTGTCTCATCGACTGTTAGACTAGCTTCTGTGATGGTGCGAACCTTGTCCTCTACACTGGTACCAGAGGCTGTAAAACCGGTAAAATCATGGGTTCCCTCTAGCTTTTTGATGGCCGCCTGCATCCGTTCCACATCAAGTGGATAAGGAAAGTGAGTGGCATAGTGACGACGCATAGGATTTTTGGGACGCCCACTATCCACGATAAACTCATAGGTCTTGCTATGTTTGGCATAACGGCAATGAAAATCATCGGCCACAATCTCAATTGAAATCACATCGATATCTTCTGGAGACTGGGTATCCAGAGCAAAACGGAGTCTTTCCTCATCCATCTGATAGGGCAGGTCAAAATGAATGACCTGTCCCAGAGCATGGACCCCACTATCCGTCCTACCAGCACCATGAACAGTGATGGCTTGCCCCTTATTGAGTCTCGTTAAGGTTTTTTCGATTTCCTCTTGAACGCTCCGCGCATGAGGCTGGCGCTGAAAACCAGCAAAGGCATAACCATCATAAGAAATAGTTGCTTTATATCTTGTCATAACTTCTATTTTATCAGGAAATAAAAGTGTAAACAAGTTTAAAAACCAATAATTGTCTGGGTACAAAATTCCCAGAAAGAAAAACTTAGGAAATTAATCCTAAGCTCTCTTTTGAAGTGCGTACATAACAAAGATAGAAGTGACTATCAACCAACATCCTAAAATGGTGAAGACCAACATACCGTTTTGAGTCACCAAGCCAATCGCCCCAAGAATAAACGGTGTCGTAAAGGCCCCAAAGCTACATCCAAGCACTGCAAAAGATGTTGCCTGATTAAGGAGTTTAGCTGGGATTCTTTCAGAAAGAAGCTGAAAGACAGTGGTCAAGGCCACACTGTAAGAAAAACCTGCCACAATACTTCCAACTACCATCACACCCAATGACGGAGACAAGGCAATCACAATTTGCCCCAATCCAAAGGTGATACCTGACCAAAGGAGCAATCTTTCTTTAAACAGAGAGATGAAGAAAGAAAAACTCACACCAGCCAAGATACCAATCAACTGCATGATACTTAAAACCAAACTCGATAACTGGGCATCCCCTAGACCTCTTTCCACCATCAGACTAGGAATACGAATGGTGATAGCTGTATTGGTGCAGACAACAACTGCTGCTTCGACAGCCAATAGAAAAATCAAGCCTTTCATCTGTCCTGTCAAACGAGTCGTTTCGGTCTCTTTTTTCTTTGTTTCTTTCTTTTCTTTCCCATAAGGAACAAAGAGCAGATAAAGAATCAATACTAAAAATCCCGCACTGTAGGCCAAGAAGGTCACTGTCCATCCCAAGGATAAGAGTTGACCGACCACTAGAGTCAAAATCGATGCCCCGACAACTTCTGCTGATCCGCGGAGGCCCAACATCTGGATCCGTGTCTTTCCATGATAGCGTTCGCTGATGATGGAAATAGCCTTGGCATTGATCATCCCAACACCCAAGCCAAATAAAATCCGCATCGCAAAGACAAAGTTGTACTCCTGATACCAGAAGGGAGCTGTTCCACCGATAGAGAGGATGAGAAGGCCCAGACTAATCTGAAGTCTCTCAGGAAACAACCGCTCCAAAAACCCATTTAAACCAGCATAATCATGATCCCAAAAGAAGGGAGACTGACCAGGAGCTCGATTTGTTCCTTGGGATAGCCTTGATAGTAGTCAAACATGGCTGGCAGAGCACTTGAGATGGAAAAGGAGGTAATCAAAACGAGGGAGAGGGCCAAAATACTAGCCCGTTCTAAATATTGTTTCATGAATTTTCTTTCTGTATATTTCTCACTGTTGATCCTTTTAAAAGGAAGATGGCAAGAAAAGAAGGAGCCCGATTGAACTAGAGACTCCGTCCTAACTTTCCTAATAGGAAGACTATTTTCGCTTGATTTGCTTGATTAGGTAGAAGATAAATCCTGCAACCATATACGCCGCAAAAATGATCAAACACCATTTGATAACCACGTCCCAACCCTTGTTCACATTTAAAAAGAAATAAGGGAAGGGATTGTCCTTGGAATTCGGAATATTGAGTTTTAAGACCAGGCCGTTAAACAAGGCAAAAATCATATAAACCAAGGGCAAGATGGTCCACAAGACTGGATCCCAGATCTTGTATTGACCCCGTTTATCGAAGAAGAGGGTATCGGCTAAAAACCAGAGTGGCACGATATAGTGGCAAAGGAAATTTTCCACACGGTAAAAGTCTGTCGCGATCGGAGCAAGCATAAAATGGTAAATCACACAGGTAATCATGATACTCATGGTAACGCCACCCTTGAGACGAAGCAAGGTCGGACTTTGCCAATTTTCACCTGAACGGCTCATCACACGGAGCAGATAGCCCGTGAAAATCGTTACCAAAAGATTGGACAACACTGTGTAGTAAAGGAGCATACCAAAGCCACCGTGCTTGGTAATCTCCAAATAAACTCCTGTAAATGCCGCTAAAAACAAGAGCACACGACTATAAAAGATAAATTTATAATTCAGTTTCATGGCTAGATTTTCTTAACAAATTCTGACTTGAGTTTCATAGCTCCAAAACCATCAATCTTACAGTCGATGTTGTGGTCACCTTCTACGATACGGATATTTTTAACGCGAGTTCCTTGTTTCAAATCCTTTGGCGCACCTTTTACTTTCAAGTCCTTGATAAGGGTCACAGTATCGCCGTCAGCCAATTTATTTCCATTGGCATCGATAGCAACCACACCTTCTTCTACTTCTGCAACTTCTGCAGGATTCCACTCATAGGCACACTCTGGGCAGACCAAGAGACTTCCGTCTTCGTAGACATATTCTGAATTACATTTTGGGCAATTTGGTAAGTTGTTCATAAGTCCTCCTAAAACTAACAATTATTCTTTAAAATTCATATGTTATTGAACAGCAACTATTATACCGTAAAATCCTACTTTTGACAATGTGTCCGAAGTCCAGCAGACAAAAAAATCATGCAACTGTTTACAGTTACATGACTTTTAAAAGATGATTGGTCATGAGCACTTATCAAGCACCTCATGATAAAAGGGGTAGCAACTATATTTTACAAACCAGGAGCTTGCCCAAGTTCTGCTGCAAGCATCCAAACTGTTTTCTCAAGTTCAGCCTTAGCACCAACAAAGATATCGTTTGTAACATCATCGCCTTCTTCATCAGTCACATCCAAAGCTTTTTGGAAAAGAGCGATGAGGTAGCGATAAATCGCTAGAACACGTTCCAAGCTTTCTTCAACGTTACGGAATTCTCCTTCTTCTTCTTCGATTTCACTGTGTTGAAGGAATTCTGTCAAAGTTGAGTAAGGTTTGCCGCCAAGGGTAATCAAACGTTCGCTAATTTCGTCAAGATAGCCATCAAGACTGTCCATGTATTCATCCATTTTTGGATGCCAAACGAGGAAGCCACGACCACGCATATACCAGTGAACTTGGTGAAGGGCGATGTGAGCCACATACAAGTCCGCCACTGCTTGGTTCAATACTTCCTTTGTTTTAGCCAATGCTACTGGCGCTGCTTTAGATAATGTTGTTACGTCTTTTACTGCTTCTTTTTTCAATTCAACCATTTTTCTTACCTCGTAAATATTATTTTTGTAACCAATTTATTGATTACTACCTAAGTATACTACTCCTGGTATACAAAAGCAAGGGAATTAACTCATATTAAAAAAGTTGAAATAGACTGATAATTTAAGAAAAATCTAGCCTTATTTTATTAGCTGACTTGATCGGATTTACTCGAAAATTGACTTTGATAAAGGTCGTAATAGAAGCCTTTTTTTCTTGGAGCAAGCTTTCATGATTTCCCTGCTCAATAATCTGTCCATCTTTAAGAACGAGAATCTTATCTGCTTCTTGAATGGTCGAAAGACGGTGGGCGATGACAAAGCTGGTTCTTCCCTTCATCAACCGTTTCATGGCTTTTTGAATCAAGAGTTCCAAACGGGTGTCAACAGAGGAAGTTGCTTCATCCAGAATGAGAATTTTAGGATTGGCTAGGAGAGCACGCGCGATGGTCAAGAGTTGCTTTTGCCCGAGGGAAATATTGCTGGACTCTTGGTTCATCTCCATATTGTAACCACCAGGAAGAGTTCGAATAAAGTGGTCTACATTTGCTGCTTTGGCAGCTTCTATTATTTCCTCATCACTGGCGTCAAGATTTCCAAAACGTAGGTTTTCTTTGATAGTACCTTCATAAAGCCAAGCATCCTGCAAGACCATCCCAAACTGACGGCGGTAGTCTTGTCGTGACAACTGACGGATATCCTGCCCGTCAACCAAGATTGCACCTGCTGTAACATCGTAAAAACGCATGAGTAGATTAATCAAGGTTGTCTTACCAGCTCCAGTCGGACCTACAATCGCTACCATCTCTCCCGGTTGAACTTCTAGATTAAAGTCTCGAATCAATGGTTTGTTTTCGACATACTGGAAATCAACCTGCTTAAAAGTTACCTGACCCGTTAGAGGTTCAAGGATTTCGAGTTCTTCTCCCTCGACTTCCTCTGTCTCATCCAAGATATCGAAGATACGATCGAGCGAAGACTTGGCACTTTGCATTTGACCCGCAAGTTGTGTGATGTTTTGGATAGGCTGGCTAACCTGCCAAACATACTGAACAAAGGCCTGCATATTCCCCACTGTCAAACGGCCCGCAATAACCTGCAAACCACCAAGAACTGCAACGATCAGATAAGTCAAGTCTGATACGGCATGGAGAGCTGGCATCATGAGTCCAGAGATAAAGCTGGCTTTAAAGCCAACACGTTGGAGGTCGTCCGTAATCTCAGAAAATTCTTTATGAGAAGTTTCCTCACGACCATAGAGTTTCAAGACATTAAAACCTGTGAGATTTTCCTGCACGTAGCCATTCATCCGTCCTAAAATAGCCGCCTGCTCTTTAAAATAAGGCTGAGAACGTTTCAGGATACTTCTTGCACCAAAATAGGTCACTGGAATGGATAGAATCACCACTATAGCCAGCTGAAAGTTTAAGTATAATACCATTCCCATGACGAGGACAATCGTCAAAAGGGCATTTACAATTTGAAGAAAAGACTGCTGAAGGGCATTGGAAACTGTCTCAACATCACTGGTAAAGCGTCCCAATAAATCACCAAACTGGTGTTTGTCAAAGAAAGACACAGGGATACGATTGATCTTTTCAGTCATTTCATTTCGCAGATCTTGGGTCATGGACTGGACCGCATTGGTCATGAAATAGTTGGAATAATAAGAACCAAGTTCATACAAGAGACCTCTAAAGAGATAAATGATTAAAACAGTTCCGATGTAGCCAGTATTGATACCAGCACCTGAAAGACCCTTAGCCATATCTAAGATGTTTTTTGTCAACTCCGTTATGGCCAGCCCCAAGACAAAAGGCTCCAAGACACTCATGACCACACTTAAAACTTTTAGAAAGACTGCAAAGAAGACAGAAACGGTAGGTTTTTAAATAGCTCCACAAACGAGCCAAACTAGATTGTGTTTTCATATTTCCTCCTATTCTTCTGTTAGAGATGCATTTTTCAACTGCGACTCAGCAATTTCACGATAGATGTCATTTGTCTCCATCAATTCCTCATGTCGACCGCGACCCACGATTTCACCCTTATCAAGAACGATAATCTGGTCCGCATCCATGATTGTTCCGACACGTTGAGCGACAATTAGAACCGTAGCATTCTGCGTGACTTCCTTGAGACGACGGCGTAAAATAGCATCTGTGCGATAATCCAAGGCTGAGAAGGAATCGTCAAAAATATAGATATCAGGATTCTTTATAACCGCTCTGGCAATTGAAAGACGCTGCTTCTGTCCACCAGAAAGATTGCTTCCACCTTCAGCTAGATGGGTCGCAAAGCCTTCGTCTCGGCTATCGATAAACTCTTTGGCTTGCGCCACATCTGCCGCCTGATTTAAGTCTGCAGAACTAGCGTCTTCTTTCCCATAGCGAATATTCTCAGCGATGGTTCCTGTAAAGAGTAAAGCCTTCTGTGGGATAAATCCAATCTTTTGACGAAGAGACTTAAGTCGGTAATCCCTCACATCGACACCATCAACTTTGATTTTCCCAAGGGTAACATCGTAAAAACGAGGAATCAATTGCACAAGAGAGGACTTACCAGATCCGGTCGAACCGATAAAGGCAATGGTTTCGCCTGGTTTGGCACAGAATGAAATATTGTGCAAAACAGGATTTTCCGTCTCCCCTGGATAAGCAAAGGTGACATTTTCAAATTCCAAATAGCCATGAGTTTCAGTCTCTCTGATGCCTCCTTCATTTGGATCAATAGAAATCGGCATATCCATGACTTCTTTCAAACGTTCACTCGAAACAGCTGTACGAGGGTACATGGTGAAGAGGCTAGATAAGAAAAGGAAGGACAAGAGAGCGTGGAAACTATATTCGATAAAGGCTACCAGGTCCCCAATTTGAAGAGAACCTTGTTTGATAGGATCCAGAGCAAACCAGACAATAGCCACAATCATAGCAATAATAATTTGAACAAACAAGGGTTCTGTCAAGCCAGTTAGTTTAAACAGACGATTGGAATTAGCTGCATAGACCGCATTTTGCTCTGCAAAGCGTTCCTCTTGAAACTCCTCACGAGCAAAGGCACGAATGACACGGAGTCCCATCAGATTTTCCCTAGCATATTGATTGATCTTGTCTAAGGTAGCCTGCTGTTTCTCTGACAAAGGGCGAGTCTTGACAGCCACATAAATAACCACCACAGCCAAGAAAGGTACTGCAAAAGCTACTATCCAAGCTAATGACGGGCTGGTCAAAAAGATCATTAAAATACTAGACAACATCATCATGGGAGTAATGACACCCAGTTTTAAGGTCTGTTCTGCAAACTGCATGAGAACAAAGGCATCACTGGTAATACGAGTAACCAGTGAAGATACTCCTATCTTTTCATATTCATGATGAGAATACTCTTGTAATTTGGCATAGAGATCATCCCTCATATCCTTGACCATATTGGTCGTCAGCTTACTAGCTGCGTAGGCCAAGACTATACGCCCTAAGGTTCCACATAGGATAATCACCAGCATAATAGCGGCCCAAACATACAATTGATGTTCATTCCCTTTATTCACACCTTCATCAATCATCCGAGCCAGAACTGTTGGCAGTCCAAGATTGACGATAACAAAGAAAACCGCTCCAAAGAAATCCAAGAATAACCACTTGGGATATTTTTTCAAATAAGACCAAATATAGAGCATGACTCCTCCTTTCATAACTTTTTGATACAGAAAAGAGCGCGCATCCGCACGCCTTTCCTTCCCTAAGGAATTTTCCTAGACCAGAAAAATTTCTCTTTCACAAGAATACTCCAAGTAAAAAAACAAGACAGGCAGTCAAAGTCACCTAGTACTTTTGACTGTCTGTCTGGAAAAACACTCTAGATTATTTTTACAAAGTCAAGCAATGCCAAGAAGCTTTCAGCTTCAAGTGACGCACCACCAACAAGAGCTCCGTCCACATCTGGACAAGCCATGTATGAAGCAACGTTTTCAGGTTTAACTGAACCACCGTATTGAACACGAACTTTGTCCGCAACTTCTTGACCAAAGTCAGCCGCTACAACGTCACGTACAACTTTACACATTTTTTGTGCGTCGTCTTGTGAAGCTGATTTACCAGTACCGATAGCCCAGATTGGCTCATAAGCGATAACTGATGCAGCAACTTGCTCAGCAGTCAATCCTGCAAGAGCAGCAGATACTTGAGCACCTACGAATTCAGCCGCTTTACCAGCTTCGTAAGTTTCAAGTGACTCACCACAACAGATGATTGGAAGCATACCATTTGCAAAGATTGCTTTTGCTTTTTTGTTGATGTCTTCGTCAGTTTCATGGAAGTAGTCACGGCGTTCTGAGTGACCGATAACAACATAGTCTGTACCGATTTCTTTCAAAACTTGTGGGCTTGTTTCACCAGTGAAAGCACCTGCATTTTCAAAGTAGCAGTTTTGAGCAGCAACTTTAAGGTTTGAACCTTTAGCAGCAGCAAGAACAGTTGTCAAATCAAGAGCTGGAGCTGCGATACCAGCTTCAACAAGATCTGATGAAGGAAGTTTTGAGGCAACGGCTTCAACGAATGCTTTTGCTTCTTCTGGATTTTTGTTCATTTTCCAGTTACCAGCGATAAATGGTTTACGTGACATTTCACATACCTCTTTTTTTCATTTTATTTTCTATTATTTTATCATATTTATAAGGAGCTTGCAAACCTCACTCTAATTTTCAAGACTTTTCAAGCGACTAATCTTGCCACAAATTCATGGCATCGAGGAAATCAGCCGAAGCTTGAACTTGTTTAGGATTGTTTGCTTCTCTCTCTGCTCGTTTAGCCTCTACTTGGGCAACAGATTGAATGCCTTCATGCCGCCAATTCCGAAGGATGGCTTGAATATATTTCCAGTTTGGCTTGCCATTGAGAACGGCCTCTCGGAGAGCTTCCTTGATTAAATCCGCCTTAACTCCGTCTTCTTTGACAGTCTTAGAAAGATCTTCGATTTCAAATGGTGTTAATAAGCGTCCCAATTCCTGCTGAAAAGTTTCAACCAGATCCTTCAACTGATTTTGCGGGTTTGGGGTAGTTGCAACTGGAGTCTGGCTGTCCAACAAGCTATCCAAGCGTTCAAAGGCCAAACTAGCATCAAAAATGAGCTCAATCTCCCCATTTAGTTCAATCGTTCGATATTGTAGTAGCCCATTTTCAGTCAAATTTGAAATGGATTGGTTGACATCTGCAAGTTCTTTTCCAATAGTTTCTGCGATTTGGCTTGGCGACAGCTCATCCAAAGCAGATGTATTTTGTAGATAGAAAAATTGCCAGACGAGAAAATCATCACTGGAAGGAAAGAGTTCCTTGAAATGCAAGAGAAGGGCACTTGGTAAAACCAAGTTCCCTGATTTAAAAGCGTCAAAATATGTCATAATTCCTCTTATAAATATCCAAATGAAGCCGCATCGTCCTCTACCTTTTTCCAGTCAAAAGGAGTTTCCTGATAGACAGCATAGTTAACCCAGTTACTGAAAAAGAGGGCAGCTGATGAAGACCAACAGAGACACGGTGTCTCATTCACATCATCATTTTTGAAGTAATTTTCTGGAATATGAGGATTAAGTCCTGCCTCACAATCACGAAAATACTCTTTTGCTAGAGTATCACGGTCATATTCTAAATGACCAAAACTATAAATCTCACGAAGATCCCGACTGGCTAAAATAGAAACGCCGACTTGTTCTCCCTCAGAGAGGATTTCCAGATTGGTTTTTCCTAATATCTCTTCCTTATAGATTTCTGTATAACGAGAATGGGGAGCTACATAGCTATCATCAAAACCACGAAAGAGAAGATGGCCCTCTTTCAAGGTATCCTGCGGGTAAATGCCTGACAATTTCTGCTCCATCTGGTGTTTATCAACTCCATAGCGAGCATAAAGACCTGCTTGGGCACCCCAGCAGATATGAAGGGTCGAATAGACATGGGTCTTGGACCACTCAAGCACTTGACTGAATTCCTCCCAATAGTCCACTTCCTCAAATGGTAAATGCTCAATCGGAGCCCCTGTGATAATCATCCCATCAAAATACTCGTCCTTGACTTCAGGAAAAGTTTTATAAAAAGTCTCCATATGCTCTGCACGAGTCGTCTTGGAACGGTGGCTCTCCATATAGAGAAAGTCTATGTCCAATTGCAAAGGAGTATTTGCTAAATGCCGTAACAACTGGGTCTCTGTGACCACTTTTTTTGGGCATTAGGTTTAAAAATCAAAAATTTTTCAAGGGACGGATATCTTGGTGGGCCGCACGTTGATCATCCATGACAAAGATATTCTCTGTCCGTAAAATCTCAACAGCTGGCAATTTTTTATCAATTCTAATCGGCATAACCTTCTCCTAACTGTACTCTTTTAGAAATAATTGAATGTGTTTGAAGTCAAATCTCAAACACTTAGTCCTTTTATTATACTGCAAGAAGATATAGTTTTCAATTATAGTTTTTCTCTAACTAGCTATAGTTTGTTTATATAGCAGATGAAGAGAAAACAGCCCCAAGGACTGTTTTTCATTAATAATGCATAAGTACCTTGTAATCGTAATCTCCGATCTTTTCACGGCCTTTAAGCTCATCAAGTTCAATCAAGAAAGCACAACCTGCTACAACTCCACCAAGTCTTTCAATCATCTCAATCGTAGCTTTGACAGTTCCACCTGTTGCCAAAAGATCATCTACGATGAGAACACGTTGACCTGGCTTGATCGCATCAGCATGCATGGTCAAGGTATCAATACCGTACTCTTTTTCATAGTCAGCAGAAATCACTTCACGCGGTAATTTCCCTGGTTTACGAACAGGAGCAAATCCAATCCCCAACTCAAAGGCAACTGGGCAGCCAACAATAAATCCACGAGCCTCTGGCCCAACAATCATGTCGATCTTCTTGTCTGTTGCATACTGAACAATTTCACGAACAGCGTAGCTATAAGCATTTCCATCTGCCATCAAAGGGCTGATATCACGGAAGGTAATACCTTCCTTAGGATAATTTTCAATCGTTGCGATATAATCTTTTAAATTCATCTTTTTCTTTCTTTCAAAGTTTTTTACTCTCTATTATAGCATATTTTCTGTGAAAGAAGAAGAGGAAAATCACTATTGCTATAAACCTGATCAATGAGCTGATTTTTCTAAAAGCTCATACTCATAAAAAAACGAGCACTTTCGCACTCGTCCTTTCTTTTATAAACTACTGATTAAAGTGAGTTTACGTCAACCTTGATACCAACACCTTGAGTAGTTGTGATAGTCAAGTTTGTTACGTAAGTTCCTTTAGCTGTAGCTGGTTTTGCTTTTTGGATTGTTTCGTTGAAAGCTTTGAAGTTTTCAACCAATTTTTCAGCTTCAAATGATACTTTACCGATGATTGCTTGAACGTTACCTGCACGGTCTGCACGGTAAGTAATTTTACCACCTTTAGACTCTTCAACTGCTTTAGCAACATCCATTGTTACAGTACCAGTTTTAGGGTTTGGCATCAAGTTACGTGGTCCAAGGACACGTCCAAGACGTCCAACAAGAGCCATCATGTCAGGTGTAGCGATAACTACGTCGAAGTCCAACCAACCGTCGTTGATTTTTGCAACAAGGTCATCTTCACCAACAAAGTCTGCACCAGCAGCTTTTGCTTCTTCAGCTTTTGCACCACGTGCGAAAACAAGAACGCGTGAAGTTTTACCTGTACCGTTTGGCAATACCATTGCGCCACGGATTTGTTGGTCAGCTTTTTTAACGTCGATGTTCAAGTTGTAAGCAACTTCTACAGTTGCGTCAAATTTTGCAAAGTTAGTTTCTTTTGCAAGTGCTACAGCTTCTTCTACACTGTATGCTTTTGTGCTGTCGATTTTTTCAAGAGCAGCACGAAGTTGTTTGCTTTTTTTAGCCATTTTCTATTCTCCTTGTAAGTGGTTCAATCGATTTTCATCTCCCACGTCACTTCTCGAAATGATGAAGTCTTGCGGGTTATATTGGGGGTGTTATTGATTAGTCAACAACAGTGAATCCCATAGAACGAGCAGTACCTTCGATCATACGCATTGCAGACTCAATGTTTGCTGCGTTCAAATCTGGCATCTTAGTTTCTGCAATTTCTTGTACTTGTGCACGAGTAACTGTAGCAACTTTAGTTTTGTTAGGTGTACCTGATCCTTTTTCAACACCTGCAGCTTTTTTCAAAAGAACAGCAGCTGGTGGTGTTTTTGTAACGAAAGTAAATGATTTGTCTTCGTATACTGAGATAACAACTGGAATGATCATACCAGCTTGGTCAGCTGTACGAGCGTTGAACTCTTTTGTGAATCCCATGATGTTGATACCAGCTTGACCAAGAGCAGGTCCAACTGGTGGAGCTGGTGTAGCTTTACCAGCAGGGATTTGCAATTTTACAAGTTTTTCGACTTTTTTAGCCATTTTTAAATCCTCCTTTGTGGTTTTGGCGGTAATTAAAGATTTTTACCTCCCACAAGTATGCTTTACACATACCTTTCCATTATACACTATTTATCTAAAAATGCAAGAGAAAACTTTCGTTTTTAATCGACGTAATCTCCGCCTTCAAAGCCATAGTACTCTTCCAAACTGAGACCACTTGCAGCAATCTCTTTGGCTTCTTTTCCGACATAACGAAGGTGCCATTCTTCTGCCATGTAGCCAGTCTCTTTTTCCTTGCCTTTGAGATAGCGAACAACAAAGCCATAGTCAGCTGCATGATCTAAGAGCCACTGAGCCGCCTTCTCCTCTGTAACTAATTCTCCGTTAGTCCCGATCAAATCAAAGCAAGACCTGTTTGGTGTTCACTGTAACCAGGGCGAGCTGAGTAGCGATCTGCAGCTTCCTTACCGTCTTGATTCACATAGTCTTGATAAAGTTTGGTTTGTGTTTCATAACTTCTAAAGCCACTGTAGTGGTCACTGATTGGATAGCCAGCTGCCTGCATGGCTGCGATTAGCTTGAGTAACTCCGCTTTTGCTGTTGGATTTTCTCCTGGGTTATAGTCTTTTGACAAAGGATAGTGCTTATTAGCTATGACGATTTCATCGTATTTCCCTTGAATACTATAGTAGTCTCCCTTATTCACAACTTCTGCCTTCTTCTGACTAGAAGCTTGGGATTTGCTCCCTACAGTTCCTTCAGGTTGACTAGTTTGTTCTGTTTTTTGAGTATTTTCTTCATTTTTAGGTTTTTCTTGAGAACAAGCTGCTAGGGTTACTGCTAGCAAAACAGATAAAACGATGTATCTTTTTTTCATTTTTTCTTCCTCTCTTAGACCACGTGCTTCTCTAATTCATCAGATAAGGCTTTAATCATTTGTTCCAACTCATGGGATTTCACTTGGCAATCTTCTGCCGCCATTTCTTCCCAGGGCACCCACCAGACTGGACCACGACCATTAAGCCCATGACCCTTCATATCACCTGACCGTCTTGGAAAGAGATGCCAGTGAGCGTGGGCATCGCCATTTCCTAGAAGTTCAATGTTCATCTTTCAGCTTTAAACGTTTTGGCAACAGCTTCTTGGACCAAACTCATTTCCTCAAGAAAACGAAGTTTTACAGAAGTCTCCATATGGTGAAGTTCTGTGACATGCTCTTTTGCCAGAAACAAGGTATAGCCCTTAAAGTATTGGTGGTCTCCAATAACCACATAGCCTGTATCTAGTTCTTTTACAAAGTAGGGATTTTCTCCAGCTTTGATGAGTTCGATTCTCTGACAGATTAAGCACATTCTATGATACCGCCTCGCTCTTGAGATAGGCATCGACCATACGCTCAGTCGCCACTACTGAATCAATGTGTGTTCGTTCGTAAGAGTGACTTGATTCAATACCAGCTCCAAGGAGAGCATGCTTAACCTCTGCTCCTGCTGACATAGCTGCGGAAGCATCCGAACCGTAAAATGGATAGATGTCGAGCTTAAATGGAATATCTTGCTCCTTTGCCAAAGCCACTAAATGTTGACGGAAGTCGTAGTGATAGGGACCCGAAGCGTCCTTGACACAGATAGACACTGTATACTCATCTGTCTGTTGGTCATCTCCCATTGCCCCCATATCGACAGCTAGATATTCTACTACCTGATCAGGAATATTGGAGTTAGCACCATGACCCACTTCTTCAAACACTGAAAAGGCAAAATGTGTCGTCATCGGCAAGTCGATTCCTTCTTCTTGATAAACTCGAAGGAGATTGAGCAAAATGGCTGCGCTGACCTTGTCATCCAAGTGGCGAGACTTGATAAAACCAGTTTCCGTCACAACTGTTCGCGGATCGAAACTGATAAAGTCGCCAACCTCGATGCCCAAGGCGCGGGTTTCTTTTTCATTGGTCACTTTTGCATCCAAACGCACTTCCATATTGTCCTGCGTGCGTTCTGCAGTTCCTGCATCTTTGTAGACATGGCAAGATGTCTGGTGGATGAGGATAGTTCCAGATACCGTTTGACCTGTACTAGCCACATGAACAGTACAGTTTTCTCCCTCAATCATGTTCCAAGGAAAACCACCGATACGATCCAATTTGAGACGACCGTCAGATTTAACAGCACGTACAATGGCTCCGAGTGTGTCCACATGGGCAGTTACATAGCGATGTTGTTCGTCGTTTTGACCTTTGATTGTTACATTGACACCACCCTTTGCTGTACGAATAGGCTTGTAACCAAGCTCTTCTAAAGTACGGACTAAGTAGTCTGAAATCTCACGAGTAAATCCCGTTGGAGATGCAATAGCAGTTAATTCTTTGATATAGTTTACAGTTTGATTCATTTCTTCACCTCTTCCTACCATTATATCACTTTTCTAGCTGAATCCCTTTGGAAAAGGGTCTTATCCTTCTATTTGATTTCACTATGGATCCATGTTATAATACAAATACTTTAATTATGAAAGGAAAGTAAAGGATATGAAATCTTACTTTAAAACCTCACTTGCCCTTGCTGCTTTGCTCATTCTAATGGGATGCTCTAAACAGGCATCAGCACCTACTAATAACAGTGCCAAGGAAGATAAAACTGCTCAGTCAAGCGAGACCAAGCAAAGCACTGAACAATCTTCTGAGAAGAAAGAAACAGCCAAGACACATACTTTTGTCAACAAAAGCAATCCTGGAATCACTTCTACCTTGGTTTATACTGTAGAAGGCGACAATGTTACCAAGCAAACCGCTCAGAATGTTGCAGATCCTGAAATCCTTGGTGCAACTCCAGAAGATGTCAAGAGTTTTATTGAAGAAAAGTACAAAGGTTATAATGGACTCAAAGGTGTTAAACAAACCATTGAAATCAAAGATGGAAAAGTTGTTCAAGATCTAGAAGTTGATTTCTCAGTTGCAAGCATTAGCGAACTTAGAAAAGCACTTCCTGAAGAATATTCTGGTATCGGCAATCGTGTCAGTTTCTCAAACTCTAAAAAAGCACTAGAGAAAATGGGATTCACTGAAAAGACGAACTAATCCCCTAAAATTTCATATAGACTAGTGTAGGACCACCCCAAAAGTTAGACACAGCTCTAACTCTTGGGGTATTTTACTATATCCCTAACCGATGAGTCCAATAGACTCTTCCCGATTCCATAAAAAATTCATTTGAAACTTTACCCCCTTTTCAATCCATACGATAAAAGACCTTTGAAACAGATAGAGACAAAACTTTAATCGCCAGACTAGTTTCTATTCGTTGTCATGTCAAGTCAGATGAGAGGGTAGATCAAGTTGATTTTGCAGTAGAATCATGTTATAATACAAAATACTTTGATTATGAAAGGAAAGTAAAAAATATGAAATCATACTTTAAAGTATCACTAGCCCTTGTGGCTTCACTTGTCCTCCTACTCGGATGTTCCAAACAAGCATCTACACCTGCTAGCAGCAGTACCAAAGAAGACAAAACAACTCAGTCAAGCGAGACCAAACAAAGCAGTCAACAATCATCTGAAAAGAAAGATGAGACAGAAATCCACACATTTGTCCACAATAGCAAACCTGGAATTCATTCTACCTTGACTTATACTGTGAAGGGAGATGACGTTGTAAAACAAACTGTTCATAATGTACTTGACCCTGAAAAACTTAATAATACCGCGGAAGGTATTAAGGAAATTGTTGACGATACTTATAAAGGTTATGAAGGGGTCAAAGGAGTTACACAAAAGGTTGAAATTCAAGATGAAAAAGTTATCCAAAACATCGAGGTTGACATGTCTGTCGCAAGTCTTGACGAACTGAAAAAAGCAATGCCGAATGAATATTATGGTATTGGAAACCGTGTAAGCTTTGCTGCTTCGAAAAAAAAGCTTAAAGAAGTTGGTTATACTGAACAAACCAACTAATGAGTCGTGCTCATACAAAAAATTCTTGGTCGTTGACCAAGAATTTTTTTATTCCATCTCAAAAATATCACTCTCTTGCTTGTTTGGTAGAAGTAATGAAAGCAAGATTCCGATGATAGCTGGTACCAACCATGGTAGAGAGGCGGCCGCCAACGGAAGGGCATTAACCAGATTTTCTAGAAATTCAATCTTAAAGGAACTTCCAAGGACGCTTGCAAGAGCAATCGCTGTAACAAGCCCAATGGTTAGCTGCATGCCCGGTTTTGATAGGGCGACAAACTTGTTAACAATCACGATCATCACAATGGCGATGGTGATTGGGTACAAGATTACCAGTACCGGAACTGAGTACTTGATGATCGCATCCAGACCAAGATTTGCAATAGCAAATCCAATCAGGTAAAGGCAGTGGCATAGACCTTGTAGCTGATTTGAGGGAAACGACCGTTAAAGAACTCTGCTGTTGACACAATCAAGCCAACTGTCGTTGTGAAGCAGGTTACAGTTACCATGACAGCAAGGAAGAGTTGAGCTGTTGAACCAAAGATTTCCTGAGTTGCTTGTGACAAGATATAAACACCTGGTGTTCCACCCTTCATCGCTTCTGCTGGTACTGGGAAATGATTTCCAAGGAATCCTAAACCGATATAAAGAGCGCTAAAGGCAAGAGCTACAACGATACCAACCACCCAAATAGTTGAAATGTACTCTTTCTTACTGGAGAATCCAAGTTGTTTCAAGGTTTGAACAGCAATCACACTAAAGGCGACTGAAGCAAGAGCATCCAATGTATTATACCCTTCTAGGAAACCTGTCCCAAAAGCAGAAGATTGATAGGCTGCTGAAGCTACTTGAGGATTTGTTCCACCATATTTGAAAGCACCTAGTACAACCAAGATAACGATCAACAAAGCAAAAACTGGTGTCAAGATACGTCCGATCCGATCCAAAATCTTTGATGGATTGAGTGAAATCAGATAAGCTGCTGCAAAGTAAAGCACGGTAAAGATAATCAATCCCAAACCTTTATTCGCATCTGATAAAAGGGGGCTGATCCCGACTTCGTAAGCTGTTGTTGCTGTACGTGGAATGGCAAAGAATGGGCCAATCGATAGATAGAGGACTGCAAGATAAAGAGTCGCAAACCAAGGTGAGATTTTCTTAGAAATCTCATAAATGTATCCTTTAGGATTGAGCGTTCCGATGATAAGTGTCAAGACGGCAATACCGACACCTGAAAAGACAAAACCTGCGATGGCAGGAAGAAACTGTTCTCCAGATAGGGCACCTAGAGAAGGTGGAAAAATCAAGTTTCCCGCACCAAAAAATATTCCAAACAGGAGCAAGCCTGTTAAGACACCTTTTTTAGCCATAAAAATCTCCTTCATATTTCTAAAATACTGACCTAGTATACCATGATTAAAACTTTGAAAAAAGTATCCAAAATTAATCATTGAATGTTTTCAATATTTTAAAAAATAAGAATTATCTAAAAACAAAATCCCTCACTCATATGGAACCGAGCAAGGGAAGGTTAGGATCTATCACCATATAGGTTTAAAGTTCTTCAAAGGCTGTCATTCTACCTTGAACATTGATGACCTCATAACCTTGTTCAGCTAGGAATTGGCAAGCACGCGCCGATTTCACCCCAGATTTACAAATGACATAATGCAACTGGTTCTTGTCCAACTCTTCATAGATATCGGCCAATTGACTAAGTGGAAGATTCTGAGCACCTTCTAAATGAAGCGTCTCGAACTCTTCTACTTCTCTTACATCTAAAACTGAAAGGGACTCTTTCTGATAGAGCTGGTAAAATGCATCAAAGGAAATTTCTTTTATTCTTTTTCTTCTAAAATGGTTTTAATTCTTTTTTTCAAATCTGGCACCACTTCTGACTCAAACCAAGGATTTTTGGCCATCCAGATTTGGTTACGAGGAGAAGGGTGAACTAGAGGAAAATATTCTGGCAAATAGTCTTTGTAGTGTTTTACCCGCTCTGTTACCTTGCCACTAATTTTCTCATGTAAATAGTAGACTTGGGCATACTGCCCGATTAAAAGAGTTAATTGGATATCGGGTAATTCTTGCAAGAGTTGGGGATGCCATTTTTCTGCAAAACCTGAGCGTGGCGGTAAATCACCTGATTTTCCATGTCCTGGAAAATAGAAATCCATGGGCAGAACTGCGAAATAACCTGAATTGTAAAGTATCTTCGTCAACACCGAGCCAGTCTCGCAAGCGGTCACCACTTTTATCTTTCCAATAAAGACCTGCCTCCTGAGTCTTTAGACCAGGCGCTTGACCGACGATATTGATACGTGCTGTCTTTGGCGCTGCAAAGAGAGGTTCGATTCCGCGTTCTGTATAGCTGGTATTCTGTGGATCCGCCATAATGGCTTGCTTGATTCTTTCGATTTGAGACATCTGTTTTCCCTCCAAAAAGAAGTCTAAGCATAAAATCTCAGACTTCTATCGTTTTATTTGATCAATTCATAAATAGCTTCAGCATAGATTGCTGCTGCTCGGAAGAGATCGTCCAAGGCGATAAATTCGTTGGCTTGGTGCATGGTATCGATTGAGTCTGGGAACATGGCACCGTAGGCAACCCCACGTTCCAGCAAACGACCAAAGGTACCTCCACCGATGACTTGTTCGTGACCTTTAAGACCAGTTTGTTTTTCATAGACATTCAACAAGGTTTGCACAAGCGGATCTTCCATTGGCACATAGTGAGGGGTGTGACCGTGTTCAGAAAGGCTAACAGAAGCAACTGGCAAGTTTTCAAGAACTGACTTGATTTGTTCTGGACTTGTTCCTTTTGGATAGCGGAAGTTAAGAGCAATCGTATTGTCAGCACTTGTTTCATCAAAGCGGAAAACACCCGCATTCATAGAAAGGGCACCCATCTTTTCATCTACATGAGCAACCTTGAGATTTTCACCCTCATGGTCATTCAAGAGAATCTTACCAGCGATGTCGAGGTAGTCCTTGGCTGGTCCAGCAAAGTCAAATTGGCTGAGGAAGAGGGCCAGGTAGGTCGCACCATTGACACCTGAAGCAGGCATAGCACCATGAGCTGATTTACCAATCACAGTCACCTTGTACTGACCAGCTTCTTCTTGGATTTCTCCTCTGAGTTTGTGTTCAGTGACGAAGGCATCTAATTTCCCTTGCAAGTCAGCCAAGTCACCTGAAACGAGTGCCGTTGCTGATTCTGGTACCATGTTTTCACGCAATCCACCTCTGAAACTGTGAAGACGGGCTACGCCTGCATTTTCTCCTGCAAAGTGGAGGTATTCTGTGATATTTCCTTTTTCACCGTTGATGATAGGGAATTCAGCGTCTGGTGAAAAACCGAAGTCTGGTTTTGCAAGCCCTACGTGCTCAAAGTAGTAGTCCATATCTGCCCATCCTGATTCTTCGTCTGTACCGACGATAAAGCGAACTTTTTTAGACGTCGGAAGGCCCAATTCTTTGATGATTTTCAAACCATAGTAACAAGCTGTTGTAGGACCCTTGTCATCAGAAGCTCCACGCGCGTATAGGCGGCCATCTTTGATAGTTGGTGTGTAAGGGTCTGTGTCCCAACCACTACCAGCTGGAACCACGTCCATGTGGGCAAAGATTCCAAGAACTTCTTCTCCATCACCAAACTCAAAATGTCCTGCATAGTTATCAACATTGGTAGTTGGATAACCATCACGGTCTGCGATTTCAAGGAATTTTTCCAAGGCTTTTACCGGACCAGGACCAAAAGGATGCTGAGCGTCCGCCTTGCTGTCGTCACGTTCAGAGTTGATTTCCAAAAGACTAAACAAGTCAGCCAAGAGGTCTTCTTTTCGTTTTTCTACTTCTGCTGTAAAATCAATTGCTGTCATTTTTTCTTCTTTCTATCTTTTCTCGATGATTTCATCTACTGGCAAGCGGTAGCTTGGTTCCAATTTTTCATCTGTGTAACCCACTGTAATCAAGAGTTCTGGACGGAAGCGGTCTTCAATTTCCAAAACTTCGTTGACTTTTGATTTGTCAAATCCAAGAATAATGTTAGAACCAATTCCTTGGTCTGTCAAAGCGAGAACCAAGTTCATGGCAACCAAACCTGCATTGAGAGCCAAGTAGTCACTAACCTGTTGCTCATTGTAACGCGCAAATTCGGCAGGCAAATTTCATGTAGTATTGAAGTTGCTCTTCTGAGAAATTCTTTGCACCACCAACACGGGCAATCTTGCGAGCACGTTTGGCCAGGTCTGTATCTGTAAACAGGGCAATGGTTACAGGTGCTGATGATACCTGCTCAAAGTTGGAACCATAGGCCAATTTTGCCAATTCAGCATTTTTCTCACGAACCACTACAAATTTCCATGGCTGGCTATTGTGGGCACTTGGAGCCAAGGTTGCGATTTCGATAGCCGTACGTACATCTTTTGGATCAACTGGCTTATCAGTGAAATGCTTGGTCGCATGACGTTTTTTATTTAATTCAAGAAATTTCATAATCGATTTCCTTTTCTAATTCTACTGCTTCCATTCTACCATATTTTGAAAGAGCTTGCAGATATTTTTCATAGAAAGAAATTGGAACACGGATGAGTAACCAAACGAAGTCCATCATTTAAGTCAGGGATTCCCTCATCCAGTTCCAACTAATTTTCAGGGGTTTAAAGAAACTAGTCTATCTTATACTTTGACTTTATAGCCTCCAAAAATTTCTTCACATCCTCTACATACCCATGCTTTTCGATTAAACTAGCCAAAAGTTCCAAATTGTGCCCCTGATAGTTGTCTTCTCGGCGCAGTTCTTCATACATTTCGATAAAGGGAAGCTCCTTGGACTTGGCTAATTCTAACTCAGCCTCATAATCATAAGCGACTTTACGAAATAGGATATTGACCAATTCCCCATCTTCAACTTCTATCACAGCATACTGGGCACGGTGATTTTTTAACGCCTCCCAGTCAAAATAGGGCATGCCTATCGTACCTGGATTGATGATTTGTTGCCCTTGACTGCCGTAACGAAGCAACTGCTTGTGAACATGACCATAGACTGCCACGTCCGTTCCCTCATCTAGGAGTTGGTCAAATTTATCTGTATCATTCTCAACCATCAAGTCACGTCCATAATTTTTGTCAGGTAAATTATGAGAAAGAGAAAAGCGCAGTCCCTCAACTTCTTTCTTTTCCAGCAAAGGCAAGCTTCGTAGCCAGACAATCGTTGCAGGATCCATTCGCTCCATCAAAAACTGAGTCAATCGCATAAGCTGAATTTCTTGTGGATCTTCCAAACCGTATTCTCCGTCCAAGACCTCAAGGACACAATCATCCCAATTTCCTCGAACACTTGCTGTGATAGGAAGGTCCTTTAGCAGGGCGACCAAGTCATTTGCGCCTGGACCGGGAAGAAAAATATCTCCCAGAAGCCAGTATTCACTGACTCCTTGATTTTTAGCATCTGCAATCACTGCTTCTAAGGCCGTCGCATTGCCATGGATATCTGATAAAATTGCTACTTTATGGTTCATGATGGCTTTCCTTTTTCTATTTCATCTAGCCAATTGTGAAACTCCCAACGAAGAGGAGCTTCCTTGCCTATTCTTTGCCTCAAATGTTCTTGATATTGAAGATAAAAGGCGTAATCTCCCCAACTACTCCACGATTGAGAAGGTATTGAGATTTTTAACTGTTTTTTAGCCCTCTCTAACACGATGTTATCTATCGGTACGTGTAAAAAAGGAAAAACGGAGTCTAGGGGTACAACCTCAAGCATATAGAGATACTTGAAAGTCATATTAATCCACTTTTGAGCATGACCATAAGTGAATCGAATCCCATTTGAGCGATAGCAGTCTATAACAGTGTCACAAGTCCTATGATGCCAACTATCAAAATCAGTTTGACACAATTTGTCCCGGTCCAATAGATTTAAAATTGCTTCTTTGATACACTTTGAAGCCTGCTTTCTCATCTCCAAGCGCTGTTCATCTGGCATGCCATGAAATCGCAAGGTTCGATTAAAATCCAGATAGGCTCGAGTAGTTGCAGCTAAAAATAAATCTTTTGAATTCCCAAAGTAAGCAAATCGTAAAAAAGGAGTATATCTCTGTCAGTCTCAATCCTAATCATATCTTCTACTTTCTATCTAGCTACTTATTCTAATTCTTTTATTGGTTCCGCCACTTGAGCCAATTCCACTGCTTCCTGCGAGTTCAACTTTCTTTGCACGGCCTCTGCGACAAGTCTTGGCACTCCAACTTCTACAATCTCATCTACACTAGCTTCCTTGATTTTAGTCAA
>BNJV01000890.1_pt1 | contig 92328 bp, 132 predicted proteins | sample 8540591 | NCBI WGS metagenome assembly BNJV01 (sample SAMD00202457, study PRJDB9452) | human saliva metagenome | host: Homo sapiens | reverse complement strand
CGGTCTTTGTCTTGCCCTCAGAGCCGAGCCTTAATAGCATCGCATTTGGACTTTGTTTGCTCGCTATACAAATCTCTGCCAGAAACTTCGCTGTTTTTGTGCAACATTTGGCGGATTGCAACCTGCGCGCAACTCCGCCGCAACCGATAATAAAGTAATCTTCAGCATTATTTTTCTCCTTTATTTTCTTCTTCTTCTAGCCATCTTCCAACATATTTAGGTAACATGACTAGTGAAGAGCTACCTGGATGGAGTTTGCTTGTGCTGATACCAGGTTTTGATATTTCTCTTTTCCACTCATCAGAAGCTTGAAGTCCTGTGATAGAGTGGTACTGCTGTAACCAAAACCAAACATCCAATGTGTGAAGCCCAGAAGGTGAGGGGTATGTGCCTGCAGTATACACGGCTTATAGGAGGAAGCTTGTGTACTGCTTTACTGTGCAGTGCCCTAGCTTCCTCGTCTTCATCAAAGAAGGGGCTTTCCATCACTGATAAACCATGAATTCCATCGTCTTTAAGAGCGTGTATAACGGCTACCCAGCAAAACTCCTTGGTAATAGTCCTTCTGTGTGACCGACTGGATCTGTAGAGTCATTTATAATGAGGTCATACTCAGCTCTTCTTCCCTAAGGAAGCGCAGACCGTCCTGATGGGTTATATGGACTCTCTTATCATCATAAACCTACTGCATCAGGGAAAATTCCCTACAAACGTCAACCATTTGCCTCGTCAGGCTCTACAACTTCTATTCGCTCGATTTCGGGATATGCAGTGCAGCTCTCTGGCTACACCTCCGTCACTCTCCACTATATACAGCACCCTCTTTGCATTTGGGTGCACGGACATCGGGTACTATCGGGCAGCCATTTTCATTGTATACAAATTCATCTGCTTCGGAGAGAGATATATCTCCATCAAAGCATAAGGGAATCTGCCGGGTCGATGCGACTGAAATACCTCTATTTTGGAATTCACTCCTTAGCACTGTATAGTTGTCTTTTCGCACTATATATCCCATGCTCATTTTCAGTTGAGCTCTTCAAAACATGGATGTTTGTATAATCGGACATCTTTCCTCCTTTTCTTTGATTGAGTGGGTGCTCACCAAGGTAACAAAACGGAGATAAGCAGATGAATTAAATATTATCCACAGCCCATAAAGACACTCCCATCAATGCTCACTGCGATCGAGCATTAAAATTGCCACTAGATTTGCAATGATAGCTACCGCCTATATAAATTTTGGATTTAAGTAAAATGCAAATCGATAGTATGCAGCCATAAAAAGCCACACACACAGCCATCCGTATGGATGACCGAGCAGTATTGTTGAAGTGCACATCAAAGTTACTACAGGCAAAATGACACTAGAGTGTTCCAACATGCTGAGTGTAATCTTCACATTACTACCTCAAATTCTAATTTGTCGAAGTTATATGGAATCAGCCTAATTTGACGCAAAAACTGATAAATGTCCAGACTCGCTCGCAGTCGCTTCCGCTCCGCCTGATGCGCTCGCTTGAAGCATTATCGGTTTCTGCTGTCATCAGTTATCTACCCCACGGTGAGCGCTCCAGGCTGATTAACATTTTCAGACTCGCTCCGAAGCATCGCTTCGCTCCGCCTGATGCGCATCAGCTTAGGCATTATCAGTTTTGCTGTCATCAGTTATCTACCCCACAGTGACGCTCGAATGATAACTTGTTTTCTGGAACTCATCGCGCAACGTCCGCTTCGCTTCCTGCCGCTACGCGCTCGCGCTTCAGAATTTGCCTCATTTCGGAGCTGATACCTATAAATTTATGCACTCTCATCTGTACCCTGGAGATACCAAATTAAGGCAGCCACCCAACCTGCCTCCCACTCTTGGCTAATGTGTTTCAGGCTGTAATCATTCATCAATTAAAGCAGCCGGAGCTGATAATGCTGGTGGTTCACGAAGCACCCATCTATTTGTGCTCACAATGGTGCAAATCGTGGATGACATTATTGGTTCACGGTCAGCCGGAACTAATAATGCCCTGAAAAAGCGAACGCGCAATAGCACTCAGTCAACAGGAACTATTCTTAAGCAGCATCTTACAGACGTGGGCAGATCTATGGACATTGCTGTTAGTGGGCGTGACTCAGTCAACACACAACATTAGCCCAACAAATTGTTTATTAGCACCTCTAAACGCTCTGACCTCAGGATCAGCCGGCGTACCACTGCAAGCTGCATCCTCTTTTACATGCAGGATGTGGTGACAACGTATCGCTACGCAGCCAGCTCTCCCAGGCAAGGATAGGAAATGCCCACAGGTGGATAAGCCATAACTGACTCGCCGAGCGACCCTGCCGTATGCTGCTTCCTTTATAGGCACGACTCCTTTTCGGCGTAAAATGAATACTGTACCTGGACTTGCGAAACTACCTTTGGAATAACTGCATCCACAAAGGCAAGGCCGCTTTCTCAGCGCACACAGCCTCCTTGATATCCTCCAGAGCTTCCAGCAAGCCTCTCTATGTCTTGAAGCCTGTCGCCTCTATTGATATGTAAGCCATGATGTTTCCTATCATCGCCGAATTCTATCTGTATATCATATTCGTCACGGAGTAAATCACGTAAATCTCGATTCCTGTATAGCCCAATGTCTTTGGTGTACACACAAAAGCTTGGTTACATCAAAAGTCATGAATATGACACCGTCTATAAGTTCTTTTTCCATAAGCATAGTAACCGCCTATGCTGTTTATCTCCTTTCTGGCATGCTGCATATAGTTATAACCTTTGCGAAACTTTCCATTCCTCTGAGGGCGAGGTTTCGCCTTGAGGAGGTCAAGGGCGAGAAAGGAGGGAAAGGTGGTTTGCGGATGTGGGCTGAGTAGTCCTAGTCTATCTGCCTTATCATGGCTACATTCCTCTTTCTCCTGTAAGGAGGATGGAACTCTGTGTAAGGCTGCCGCCTGACTAACGTGCATGGAGATGGCACATGCCATCATCTTTACTCGCTTACGCATTCCCGCTGGAAAGCGGAAGGTGGGCTTCAAAGAAAGTGAGAGCTGTGTTCCTCTATGCCTCATCAACGAGAACCTGTGGGGTCCTTTTTCGTGAAAGGCATAATCAATGTTAATGCTTTTTAGGTCTGGGCAGATGCCGTAGTAGGTTGGGTTATTAACTGAGTACCGCTACCGCACATCAGGATTGTTATCTATGGTTTCTTAACGCCTCTATTTCCATCTCCGAGAGCTACACCAAATCGCAGGATGGGTCTCAGGCTTAACATGCAGCCAGGAATTGCCACCACAAGTATAAGGGCATTAATGCGCTCTTGTGTACATTTCTTGGAAGTATAATCTCCATACGCCAGCACAGACAGAATATGACTGCCATAGCCCTGTGCAGAAGAAGTAGTCCCACCAACCATAGGAAGGCATGCCTGCAGACTTGCCATAAGCATCTTCAGCTTCTTAATTACAGAAACAGGGTTTAGAAAGATTGTCCAAGGGGCTTCATACTGTCACATCAAGGCCTACGCATTGTGCTCAAGAGTACTTACCAGTTTCAGGGTGCCACGGCCTCTTTTGTGTGCCAGGTACATCGAAAGGAACTACCCTTTTTCTCTCGATCTTCCAAGAGCCTCGCTGAAATAGGAGCTCTTTGCTGTCTACCGCTAATGTCCATTTTGTTTTTCCTCATATCCTATAGAATACCTGAGTCTGCACTGGTTAAATATTCAAATGTAAAATAATTAAATTGCGAGTGAACTTAAGAAAACTATCATTACTACTTATATTGTTTAAATAAAAATGCGAGCACAATCATACTTGAAGGCTGCACAAAATTATTTTATTTAAATAGAATAAGTGGCGTTAGCTTCCATCAAGGTAGTCCCAGCAGCAAATGCTCAGGTTGCTGCTCTTATTGATGTTTCACAAGATGATAATGATTGTGGCAGAGTAATCAACTTATAAAAGTCGGGCTTCAAACCCTATCAATAATGTGGTATAACCACGGCAAGTGACCGCACCTGTCCGTAAAGGCAAAAACATGGAAATTGGTCTGATGTGCGCATCAGTGAATCACGCAACTATGCGGGAATAATCATATCATCAATGGAACTTGAGTGTCGATAGCTGCACTAAATTACAGACAGGAAAATATGCCTGGGCGAAAGGGCGCTCAGGCTATGGGCGTCAATTTCGAGGTGAAGAACTACTCGTCCTAACAGCCAACTACTGCATCTCGTCACATGTTGTTTGCGTTGCCCAGCCAAAATCTATGGTTGAGATATATTTACAGAAGTTTATCGTCATCAGGATTAATGTAATAAAGGTCAATTGGAACGATGAGATTGCATTTTGCCATATCATCAGCATTATAGCCGGCAAAGGTGAAACCATTGCCCTCATGGAACCACAGATCTGTGATGGAATCACTGAGACGCCAGTCTCTCTTACAATGAGGCACTGTACCATGGCGGCGAGGCTATCATACGTGAAAGGCACGCAAAGGTTCCAGCCTCGCTGAGCATGAACATCCTCCAGCTCCAGCATCGACGCCTTTCTGGAAAGGTCTTTGTTACTACGTAATCATGTAGCGACTTTTGCACGCCATGCTGATTTTGAAGCCAGATAAAATGAGTCTACGTACTTTCTATCACCCTTACCAAGTACAACGAGCTGCACTTCACAATTTCTCTAACGATATTTTCCATAGCCTGAGTGATAAGGTCAAGTCCTTTGTGAGATACAAGTCTGGAAATGATAGCAATCACGGGATACCGGCATCTTCCCTAAGTCCTGCAAGTCTTTGCAGTTCAGTTATCCTGCAACTTACCTGAAATCATCAAGTAAACTTATGTGATATAGCAATGTCGGTAGCCAGGTTGTAACTGTCTGCATCTATTCCATTCAGAATACCACGGGTCTTCCAGTTGTTCTTCTTAATCATATCACAGAGGCCATAGGCGAAGGCGGCATCTTCAAGTTCTTGTGCATAGGATTCACTAACGGTGGTTACGCAGTCTAGTTTCAATAGCACCTTTACGAGGTTTATACAGCCTTCCTTATTCTACATAAGCACCGGCTTCCGGTGGGAGGTCAAGACCGGTTAACAATCCTAAGGTCATACTGTCCTGATATTCTAATATTGTGTGTGGCAAATATAAAGTTTTATATCATAGTGGTATTTACAGTTGTTTATAAATAGGGATGAGAGCTGTCACCATGATCATTTGCATAAGATAATATCAGGTATAAAATCTATGAAGTAAAACTGTCCCTTAACAGCCTTGCAAAGCATAACGCTCGCCATCGTCATAGAATCATAAGTCCCATCACGATGGAAGTAGTATTCATTATCCAATAAAATAATGGGTTACATTGTCTGTTTTAACTCCAAAAAGTCCACAGTAAAGTTTCTCAGAAAGCCCTACATTATAATTGAGATATTTTGCAGCATTCTTATACTGCTCGCTATAATACGCTGTGTACAAGGCATCATAACCCTTACCTCCTCAATCTCCTCTGGCAGCAAGTGCCTTTGGAGGCTTGAGGACTTCACAAGACCTCCAGTAGCAGCAGATGGGAGAACTGAACCTGAAAAGAATTTTCTTCTTTCAGGAGCGGCTTTTAACGGATTTATCAGTTTCCTTTTGTTATCTCTTTATTTATCTGGCAACCACCTGTTCAACACTGTTTTGGGTTTCATAACTGCTTTTTTGAGCGTTTAGTTTGGGTTCGTTCTTTTTCAGCTTTAACTGTTTTACAGTTTATCAGTCTTTTTAGTCTTAGCCTTAGTTTCTTTTTCCTTAGCAGCTTTTTTAGTTTGGTTTCAGTCTTTGTAGAATCCTTAGCTTCTTTTTACGCCCCCTCTTAGGTTTTCGGCAGCAGTTTCTTTTTGTTTCTTCAGTAGTTTTCTTTTGCGGCTTCCTTTGTAGTTTCTTTCTTAGGTGTTTTATCTATAGCTTTTGTTATCTCAAACTCTTTAACCTCAACTGTGAGATAACCATCAGTTTGATGAATCTAATTTGAGTTTCCATATTTAACTTCTTCTTCCGGTTTTAATATCTTCCTTCTTTTCGCTTTAACCTTCTTGTTCTTTTCAGTGTCTTTAAAGTTCTTATTAATATCATTTTACCTCCATTTCAGGGTCAATTTATAAGATTTGTCCCAGCGTCGGAAGGAAAACCTCTGACGCCAATTTTACCTGAGAATGAACGGATTGCGAATATTTATAATATAAATTTTTTCGATAAAGAAAAGTGTCCTTTATAACCGCTTGAATATCAGCCTCCACGCACTACTGACCCGGCATCCCATTACAAGATAGTCAATAGAAAGAGAGTTTCTTTCAAGTACAATCCTGCATAACAACTATTGCAGATAACAGCTCCCTGAGGAAACAGTTACATCCCTGAAAGAATAAGTTTTCAACTAACACGTCAATACGACAGCCGTCTGCAATGATGGAATTTTAACTCTTGCATTTGGAGTAGTATTTTGTAAGGGGCAGGTCATAACTTTAGTATATACAGGATATTGCACTATGGAAAGCTGATGACGGGCATCTCTTTCAAAGCAGTGTATTAGCCCCCTCAAAATATCCTGCTAAAGAGTCTATACAGGAAAGATGTCCGCTAAATTCATAGCCCATAACCTTATATTTTTCAAGTCTTGGTGCGATTATATCCTTGAAAGGCTAATATTTGTTCCGTAAATAATGTTAGAATCACGGACAAGATCAACCAAGTAATCGGCTGTTAAATACCCATACATTGAGGAAAAATTTTTGCCATATGGATTTTGAACCTTAAGATCGGTAATTCTTCCATCCAGCATCTATTTCAAAGATACTGCTTGTGCAGTCTGTGTACGGGTAGATTTATTTCTGATATACACCTGTTATATCAGCACTGAGGTCTTGTGAACTCAGCGTCTTATCAAAAGGAAGATTGCATACTATATATCACAGTCAGACATTATGAAATATTCTTCATCACAATGGTCTCTATGAATGTAATTGAGTTCTGAAGAGCCTCAAGCCTGTTGGTGTAGAGCGGATAGCTGCCAGCCTCGCCAAAGGGGAGAGAATGATAACGCCTTTCATTTTTCTTGCCAAGTCCCAGTCCTTACCAGAGCCTCGTGCTTCATAAGACTTTGGTAGTTGGACTTGGTAATAGAATCCGACTTTAATTGTGGCATTACCATGTTTGAAAGTACAAAGTCTACCAGTCCTGTATCTTCCATAAATGGAACAGAAGCCATTGTACGGCCGCACTGGTTAGCTGTGGCTGTTCTATCGTGAATATTTGAAATACTAATCCGCTGTTGCCATAACCTCATTTCATATATATTAGCCTGGATTATAATTTTATTTATAGTTGTATCATATTCTTCAACCATAGTTTGACTACGACCTTTTTCCCTCAACTGCATTGTTTCTGCACCAATTACCGTGATATCTTTTCAATATCATCAGCGCCGATGACAGCATTATCTTCTATGTTACTGAACATCCAGCTATACTGTAGTTAATTCAGCATTTTCACCTATGACTACATTGGGCATATTAGCACTATTTTTTGATAACGGTTCCTTGCCAACTCTGATGCCGGAGAAGAGCACAAATTTATAACAATGCCCTCATATCGCAGCCTTCACCAATAATAGAATCCGAAATCTTAAGCATCATTGCCTATGTACTGTGGATTGTGTGGGATCGTGGCGGAAGATATTTTCAGTCAGGATCGGAGATCAGCTCCGGAGCCTCGCCAAGAAGATCCATATGAGCCTCCAGAACGGATAGTTCTACATCCTTCCAGTACCCCTTGAACGGATAAGCATAAAGAATAGCATCCGTCCTCTATCATCTTCATTATTATATTTTACCAAAATCATTTGATGACTGGATCTTCCTCGTCAGCCTTAAGATAATTTAAGTATGTCTTTATTGAATATATAAATACCCATGGAGCTTTTGTACTCTTTGGCTTGGCAGGTTTTCAGCAGACAGTAATCTTATCATTTCGTCTGTTGAGAGTATGCCAAGCGCTTAGCTTCCTCAAGGTAACTGGTACGGCTGTTGTAACATCTTGCCTTTTTCCTTGTGGAATTCAAGCATTTTGTTATGATCCATCATATAAATATGGTCACCTGAAGGATGATGACATATTCAGGATATCTTTCTATGAAATTCAGATTCTGGTAAATTGGGTTGCAGTTTCTTCAACAGTCAGCACCCCTGCTTTTCTGGTAAGGCGGAGAATATACACACTGCTCATAGTGCAGTCGGATCCCAAGGAGACCATTGCCGATATAGCGTCATTTAACTCCAAAAGGCTGATACTGAGTAAAACCTCAACTGTCAATATCTGAATTTAATGCGAAGTTAGACAATCAAATCTATAATCCTATACTTGCTTCCAAAATAAACAGCCGGCTTACTATTTTAGTGAAGTATAAAGTCTGCTTCCCTGACCGCCTGCAAGCAGCATAATGAACCTCTTTCTTTCTTAACATAATAAACCTCTATATAATTAAAAATATTAAATTTGTTAATGTGCTCAGAATTCGAATTTATGCAATAACAACTGCAGCGATGGTGGTATGATGAGAGAAACATATTGTTTTCTTCCATTAACCTCACACCTTTTTAGTAGTAATTTTTCCTTTATTTAGTAAAACCGCTTCCACCATATTTGACATCATCCGTATTAAATGTTTCTTTATATGTTTTTCCTTTTTATCTACGAGATAATAGTTTTCCCTTAATACAGGAGAAGTTGATTACAATGTTACATCTGCCGGATCTTTGAAGCATTCTCTGTAAGAAATGACATGGTCAGCATCATCAGCATTTAGCCAAGAGAAACCAGCAATCATCTCTCATTTCCCACAGAGCCTTGTGGTTTAAGTAAGTGGTTTGCATCTCTTACAGAGTCCATGAGTTTGCGGTGGTGTCTCGTATTCAAGCAGGTTCCAGTCAAAGTTCTTTGTTGGAAATTCCATTAATCCACTGCAAACTGTCTGAGCTCACTGCCCATAAATCAAGTTTTTACGGATGACTTAACATATACATTAGAAAGCCTCTGAGGCAGCACTTTCTGGTTCGTAATCACCCGGCATCTATGCCATAGCGATCCCTCCGTGCATACAACCCCGTCATGGGAGATGGGAGTACATATAATTTTCGGAATATGCATACATCATGAGGGAAGGTTGATTTCCCATCAGCTCAAATTTTCTAAAATAAGGATCTGTTTTAATATAGGAAAGCCTGTCATTCATCCATCCCATATTCCATTTATAATGGAAACCTAAACCGCCATCACTGCTTGGGCGGGTAACTCAAAAGGCCAGGCAGTAGATTCTTCCAGCTATCATAATGGTACCTTCCAGCCTTGGTAGCGATGGCGTGATTTAATTTTATGCAAAATGCTGTTGCCTGGAGATTCCTTTCATGTCCCCCATGTTCATTAGGACACCATTGTCCGTCAGGCCTGTCATAATCAAGATATAGCATGGCAGCAACTGCATCTACCCTGATACCGTCTATGTGGTATTCTTTGGCAAACATCATAGCACTTGAAACAAGGAATGACTGAATTTCAGCTTTTCCAAAGTCAAAAATTAAAGTACCCCAGGACTTATGTTCACCTCTGAGTGGATTTGGATCTTCATATAAAGGAGTGCCATCGGATCTTGCAAGTGCAAAATCATCTTTTGGAAAGTGTGCAGGCACCCAGTCTATGATGACACCTAACCCGGCCTTGTGTGCCTTATTGACAAAGTACATAAAGTCAGCAAGAACACCGTATCTGGATGTAACTGAAAAATATCCGGTTGCCTGATATCCCCAAGATGCAGGAAATGGATATTCGGTTATTGGCATAAGTTCAAGATGGGTATATCCCATATCTTTTGCATAAGGGATAAGCTCATCTGCGAGATCTCGGTAGTTGAGCGGATTACCATCCTCGTGTATTTTCCAGGAACCAATATGAACCTCATAGATATTCATTGGAGCGGGTTTGAAAATGTCTGCTCTCTCTTTGCCAGAGCATCATCAGAACATTTCAGAAACAACCATCTACACACACCTTTGACGCCGTGCTTCCATCCGTTTTCGCTGTGGAAGGCATAAAGGGTCAGCTTATAATGAATTGAATCATCCTGATGGGTAATTGCGTATTTATAAGCACTATATTCAGGAATATCAGGAATGAATGCTTCCCAGACTCCATTTGAAATATTATCAGCGGGAGAAGCAGATGTATCCCAGTTATTAAAATCTCAACTACTGATACATTTTTTGCATTTGGAGCCCAAAACCCTAAAAACTACACCTTCTTTCTTTCTCTTAGAAGTTTTGTGGGCACCGAAATATTCGTAGGCAAAATAGTTCTCCCCCTCCCTGAAAAGCTGAAGCTCTTTTGGAACTTTGTTAACTTTTGATTTGACCATATTTTGACCTTCCTTCATTAATCTCAAATTATCATAATTCTGTATAAACTGCTCTATTAACGGATATAGAGCGGATTTAGACAGTTAGAATGAATAATTTGGAGTAAATTTTCAGCAACCTTAAAAATCGAATAATAACGGTTGCAAAAAGTAAATATACCTTTATATTTATTATACCTATAAAAAGGAATTATTTACAAGTTTTTATGCGTTTTATATATATATCGACGAATTATTACCTTTGTGTATAATAATTACAATGACAAGATTTGAACTTTATGGAGGAAGGAAAAATGTCATACACAGCTTTATATAGAAAAATTCAGGCCTAAGGGATTTGATGAGGTAAAGGCAGGATAGCGTAGTTACAGTACTTAAAAAATCAAATTAAATATAATAAAAATAGGCTATACTTATATATGTTCTCAGGTACGAGGGGAACAGGAAAGACAAGTGTGGCGATATTTGATGAAAGCATGAATGGTGTGAGAATACAAAAGACGGAAGCCCATGTGGAGTTTGTAGAAACCTGTAAGAAGATAGGAGAGGGAAGAACCTTAGATGTAATAGAGATTGATGCAGCTACAAATACCGGTGTGAGACAATATGCGTGAAGTAATAGAAGAGATGAAATATTCTCCTACAGATACAAAGGTACAAGGTATATATAATAGATGAGGTACATATGCTCTCAAGTGAGCATTTAACGCCATCCTCAAAACTCTTGAAGAACCACCCGAATATGCTATTTTTATTCTGGCAACAACGGAACCGCATAAGGTTTTGCCTACAATAAAAATCAAGATGCCAGAAATATGATTTTAAAAAGAATTTCTGTGAAACTATCTCGGACAGACTTAAGAATTAATGGATGAAGAGGAAATGCTTGTAAGTAGGCTTTGCAATTTATAGCCAGAAAAAGGTGATGGCTCTATGAGGAGATTCGTTAAGTCTGCTTTGACCATGTGTAGCCTTTTTCATTTGATGAAAAATTAACATATGATAAGGCTTAACACAGTACTTGGATCAGTAGATACGGATCTTTTTAACAAGCTTTTACATTGCCATAAAAGAGGGAGATGTTCCAACCTGCATGGATGTGGCGAGAGAAAATTTCGACAGATGGAATTGATATTGGGCAATTTGCACTTGATTTTATGGTAGTTGCGGAATCTTCTTTTATTTATCAGTATCTAAATCTGCCAGCAGAAGGATGAAATAAGTACAGACAAGCTTTCTGAACTTAAAGAGGTTGCAAAAGATAGGAGAAGAAAATGGTTTGTACAGATATATAGGATATTTTCAAAATTATCGGCAGATATTAAAATATTCTACTTCAAAGCGTGCAGAACTTGAAATTGCATATAAAGCTTTGCAAGCCTGAGATGGAAGAGACAGGGAAAGCCTTATGGCAAGAATAAAAATTGGAAGATATTATTGAAGTGGTGAATTTACGGGCATTAAAAGAAGACTGAATTACCTATAGAAAAGAAGAAGGGAAAGGGAAGAAATAGAGGCCGGATACAGTAAAAGCACTGCTGATGACATAAAAGAAAATAGCAGAATCGTTTGGTATATATAATAAATGATAAAAATATTAAAATCACCCTTTAAAACAGTGTTATACAATGCTAAACCTCACTATTCTGAAAGTGAACGCATTGGTCTTAGCTATTGGTGGGAATTTGACAAAGCAGCTTGAGAGAGAAGAAACATGGAACTGTCGTAAAGTAATTCTTGACATAACAGGAGTTGAGGTAGAAAGTCAAACTAAAGCTTTGAGAAGGAAGCCAGGCAGGCAGGCGATGTCAGGATGACAGGAATTGACAAGGTTGTTCCGGGATTATTGACATAGGAGGATTAAAACGGAGGAAAGAGGTGCATAAGTGCCTCTTTTCCTTATGTTATATATAAAAATATTACAGAAAGTGAGGAATATGGAAGCTTGGAGAAAGAATATCGTAAGGAGAGATTCCGAAAGGAAAACTACAAAACAAAGGTGTTTGCGGAGATTCAAATTTCATGATTATAGAGTTAAGTGAAAGAGAATAGGCTGATTCTTGATTTTTGAATTACTGAGGCTGTAAGGATATTTTGATAGAAGACTTGTGATTTGGATATGTATGAGGAATATTGAAGGACTGAAAAGGGGATAATTTTCAAATGTTATATATGAAGTTGGAGATGGAAAATATCTGAAAGAAGCAAACCGGTATTCAGGTGGGATTTTTAGATATTGGGGGATGCAAAACAATATACTGTCATTACAGAAAATTTATACATTGATGTAGTTTTTCTTTTTGGGGAGTGCAGGCTTACACTAATGAAGAAATTAAGAAAAGGTTGATGAGGCTATGGAAAAATTGGAAAATACATCGTGAGGATGAGATACCTAAAAATGTTTATATTGGGGATATCTCTATGTAGAGGATAACAATCAGTAATAAAACTTGAGAATTGGCATAATGGCAGAAACTCATAAATTATATTAAGTTGGAATTTAAGAATATGTATTCTGTCAATGTATCTGAGGAAGGCATGGCATTAAATAAAATTTTTGAAGATATATGAGTTCAAGCCTGATCGTCGCAAGAATGTAATCTATAAGAGTAGAAGATGGGGATTACAGCAAAGGAAGTAAGAAAAATATCAGGACTGATAGAACAAAGATTTATCAATATGTAATAATGACAGATCTTTTGGAAATTGTGACAACAGAGCCTGTAATTACTATTATGGAAGAAAAAGGCGAGAAGGAGGCATATTTCTCTTATCAGGAGAATTATAAGTTGAATAAAGTTGATTTAATATTCAAACTACCTTGAAGAACCTGTTTATATATCAAAGGATGAAAGCCAAGTCCATGAGACAGGCGTAGAATTTACAGAGGGAGAATATCATTATAAATATCTTCTTGGTGACGGACTTGAGCTTTATAGGACAAGGGAAACAAGAACTGTATCTGCATAGATGATGGGAACTACTGAGTCTAGTGCCTACCATTGATAAAGACGGAGTAGTAGATAAAGAGATAGAAAGCTACGCAACGCTTCTTGAATACGGCATTTTCCATAAAATGATGGAAGTTGTACTGGATAAAGAAGATCAAAGGATATTTAATGCGAGACAAGGACAAACAAAGCTGTGTGTGTGCGTTAGCTTTAATGAAATAAAAAGGACTTCATATCGCAACTGTAGCCTAGTATAAGCCTGATGGAGAACTGTATAGATTCACGGAAAATGATTTTGGCAGTTAGGAAGAATCGGATGATGATAAGGTTAATTGAATTTTGGTTAGATATAACCGAAATAGATGAAACTGACTTTGGAACTGGACAGTAAGGACTTTTCTGGATGGGGGAAATGATAAAAGAAGACAGTATTATTATTTCAGGAAACAGTATGAATAAAATTGATTAAATGTTAATTATGGGAGGCTGTCGCATTACAAAATGAGATACACAAAATACAGTAATTATTTAATACAAGGGAAACAAAGTATAAAAAGTTCTGTGCAAGCTTGCTTGCAAAAGAAATTTATTATCTTTGACACGCAAAAATAGTGAGTAGCCATTTTTGCAAAAATGAGCGGATTACGAATATTTTTACAGAGATGCGAGAGCGAGCTGTAGCAATCCTGAGATCAATGGGTGTCAGTACTTTTGACACCACATCATTAATGATGAATTTACTATATTTTGTTGTACTTTTACTATTGCGACTTCTCTTCGGTCACCTGGGAAAAACCCAGACATTTATTATTATCGAAAATAATCATCAGCAGTTACATCTCGGGATTATTGACATATGAGGATTAAATGAGATAAACTATGGTATATGCCAAATTAGGCTTATAGGAAACAACTTCCCATAATTAAAAGAATTATAATAGAAAGGAATAAAACAAAAATGGGAAAAGGGGTGGATTTCCAGGTGGTGGAATACCTGGTGGAATGGGAAATATACTGAAACAGGCTCAGCGTATGCAGAGGCAGATGGAAGACGAAAGAAATGGAAACTAAGGAGTTCGAGAGAACTGCAGGCGGCGGTGGAGTTACAGTCAGATTAAACGGCAGAGAGAAGTGCGTTGGAGTTACACTTTGCAGAAGAAGTTGTAGATCCTGATGACATTGAAACCTTAGGAGGAATGTGCAGCGGCAGCAGTAGGGAGGCTTCCGCAAGGTTGAGGAGCAAGCAGTGCTTCGATAGACGGGTCACAGGGGTGGACTTGGCAGCTTTAGGGCGGAGGATTTCCTTTCTAAATGGAAATATTATGGAAAACAGGTTAATAATTTGGAGTTGAAGAACTTTGCAAAAACTGCGGAATAGGTCAGACTGCAGGCAGAGCTTGCTTTTCCACATCATAGGCCTTCCCAGAAAGAAAATGTAGAGGCTTTGTGGGAGCAGTAGCGGAGCCAGGGAAAATGTCTGCATACCGTAGGGAATGCCTTACGCTGTCAGACTCTTCTCTCCCCTATCTGTGCTGGGATAAAGGAGAAATCACAACATACTAATGGTGGTGGAGAATGTAAGGGACTCGGCTGCTTATGAAGAGACATACGATGGAGGTTTACATGTTTTGCATGATGTGTAGTCTTCTCCGCTTTTAGGCATTGGGTATGCTGATATAAAAATTAAAAGAACTCATATAGTCAGGTTACAAAATAACGATGTGGAAGAAGTTATATTGCCACCGGTTCAAGCCTTGAAGGTGAGACTACTGCTATGTATATAAAGCAAATTGATTTAACTACATGGAATCAAAGATCATAAGGATAGTCAGCGGTGTTCGGTAGGAGGAGACCTTAGAAATGTGGACGAAGTAACCTGTACGTGCCTTTGTCAGACAGAACTGAACTTTCAAAAATAGCAGAGCTAGCTGTACCAGTACAGCAGCTCTGCATTTTAAATGGAGGGAAGATGAAGTATCTGGGGAAAAGTTTTGCTTCATCTACAATAGTAAGTATATAGATTAAATGTGTTTTATTTTGTGTTCATATTGTTAAAATAAGAAGGATTAACAAAATCAGCACTCAATAAATGAAAGAAATGTTTAATTATAGGAAGAATGGCAGAAAACATAATTATCAAAATTAAGGAGAATTGACATGGTGCAGATAATATTCTTAATGGAGGCAGAAATACTTTTTACAAAATTTATGAAGTAAAAGACCTTAGTCAGAGTGAAATTAGAGAAGGAACTTATTGCGGCTGAGGGCATCAGTACGAAAATGTCCTGGAAGAAGGAAAAAGCCATAGCTAAGGGAAGCTGCAGATACAATCAAGGAGGAAGAAATAATAAGATACCTTTCGACATTGAAGAAGATAAGTTAAATGTATAGCTACAAATCAAAAGAAGGAGAAGTATAGAGATGGTCAGGTTTCAGAGAGGATCAAGCTGAAACTGTAGAATTCATAGAGACTAATGAACAAATTGGCAGAAACCAGAAAGCTACACAAACAGAGTAAAACTCCGGTTTAATTCAGGACTTTATTATGCATTGTTTTATGCCAAGGAGTTTAGCAGATGTGGTGTTTGTTTTTGCTTTGACACTGTTTGGGGAATCCCAGCACTCATCTGGTATTTTTGCCTAAACCTGTGACTGCCTATACAATAGGGTTTATCATGTGGGCTGTATCCTTATATTTGGAGGATTTATATCTTATATTTAGGACAGCAGGACTTAAATACAGGGATGTAATAACAGGGTAATAACGCAAGAAAGCAAGATTAGAAATAATAGAAAAGTAATTGCTAAGATAAGTATATCATAAAAGAATAAAGACGACACACGGTATGGGCTTGAAAAATTATAATGCACAACTTGAAGATACTAAAAACTCAGCTTGAAGACCCGCAGCTAAAGAAGAGGGCACTCAGAGTATTTTGATAATAGCACTAAACAGGCAATTGCCGATGAAATCAAAAAATAATCAGTCTGAGAGTAGATAATTATAAGTCAAAACTTGCTGAAATAACAACCGATCATCTTCTAGTGGGAGCATATAAAAACAGAGGAAAATATACATAGCTGAAAATTATGAAGTGTTTTTAGGGCAAGGAAAGATTGTTGATGAAGAAACTTTAGCATCTTTGCTTGAGATAGGTGAGAAAAGTCCGGCGGCAACAATTAGTGAACTGATTGAGTTACAGCGGCGCAGCATACTGAAAATTGAAAGGCAGAATATAATGTCTGATAATAAAGATTGAATGATCATGTAGATTAAACGCAGGCAATAAAACTGATGAAATCAAAGAGAAATTACCTAAACAGATGAGTTCATTCAGAAGCGTTGAAGAAGAGGGTTCTTCTACGAAAGAAAGTGGACAGGTTGCAATAATTTCAGAAAGTCATTTGCCATAGCTGTCATTTTATGGTCATTCAACATATAATAGACCTATGCAGATGCATGATGTAGTGGCTGCTAATACTACAAAAGTTTACCAGGAAGATGCTAGAGTTTACGGCGAGATTATGGTGGCGATCAGGCTATAATAATGAGAGGAATATCAATTTTACTGATGCTAATGGCCGCATGAGATGAGGTGGAATGCAACCATAAGTGCAATGACAAATCCAAAGGTTACAGTGTAATAATGGTTGTGCTGTAGCTGCTGATATAGGAGGAAGAAATCTTCTGGTTGTCAGTGCTCAAATCGGTGCCGGCAGTTCAGGTAAGTATGCAGATGCTTCAGGATCTAATGTCGTAGAGACATCGAGCAGGGAGATTGGCAGACTGATGGCAGAACTGGGAGGCGGGTGATACATACAAGCTTCCCAAACCCTTATGATAAGAATCAAAAGCTGAAGGCTGACGTAAAAGCCCTATTCAAGGATGATGGATTTATGCCCTTTCTGCTTAGCAATGTCAAAAGGATGGTTCAAAGTTAGTAACTGAATATGTGAAAGAGTGAAAATGGTGATAAAATCAACTCTTACATTTTATAATTTTGATAAGATTGGTGAAAATTCAAATGCTGATAGAATAGTGGGGGTGTTTCCTTTTGAAAACACAATTTTTCCTAAGCTGAAATTTTGCGGATAACGTACTGTTTTGTGCTTATGGAGACAATAAGATAGTTTGTTTTGCAGCAAGGCGGGAACCTGAAATGCTTTGGGAGAGCTGCTGGTAGAATTGAAGAATTGCCGAGGATGAAACAGGTTTGTCCCTGCTTATAAATGAGAGGATATAGACCGGATATGGGAAGATGACCAGCGATACCTCACATATATGCAGATTATCGGATGAAGACCATAAGTGAAGGAGAACAGGCTGAAAATGGTAAAAGTAGGTTTTCTATTTCATAGTTATGGTGGAAGCAGAAAATTTTTCAGAGTATGGATATAAATATAGGAGGAATGTGGATGAATAGAGAGATTATCTTGCATTCAGACCATAACAGTCTGATTTTGGATATAATGAAATGATCAGGTGAAATTAAGATAAATTAGTAGTTTTTCACTGCAGATAATAGTTTGAAAATACTACACTGTATTTGGGAAAAACAGTACTGATTATAAAATTCAGAGCAGAGGAGGATAAGTCTAATTTTGTACTAATGTGGACTGCTTATTTATAGTCTGAGGATGTTTCTATATGGGAAGCAGGAAGGGACTGGGCAAGACAGAACGGATTCTGACGTTTCATCCATGGGTTGTACTTCTTGCAGAGTACTGTGATTTCTCCTATTATAAGCAATCAGCGAGAAATAATGATAAAAGTCAATGCCATTTCTACAAGAATAGAAAAGTCTGCTTGAAAAATTGTGGAAAAGAGTGGGAAAAGGGATGAACAGTCTGTAGATAGAGACTAAAAGGGAAAAATCTAAAAGGTAAGAAAAGCCCAGGAATTTTAATCATGCTGATGATATTTTATGTGCCATACTCATTACTTGCAGGAAATCAGGCTGTAAGAGAAATCATAACCGATATTCTTAAAAATGAACATATAGGCGAGAGAGGGATGTGCAAAAGGTAAATCATGGGGTTGCTATATACCTAACAGGATAGTGATTAACTCAGGTACATTTATTTTGGTATGTTTATACTAAGTGTAGGACTTTTGGTACTTGGTAGGAGTAAAGCTTAATATAATAAGTAAACTTCCTGTAATCAACGGGGATTAGCCGGATGGTGGGAGAATAGTTGGTATCTTCCAGGGTTTTGGTTATAGTGGCTGATATTTACACTAATGATGGTATTTATAGAAAAACCTTTTATATTCAGGAAGGAAATGAGACAGATAGAAGAAAACGCTTTTTAAGGATACTTTCAATCAAATATAATTGCTAAAATAATGATGGAATTGAGTAGGAGGGGAAATGAGAGAAGATTATTCCTTTGTTATGATGTCAAGGCTAAGTATATCAACCGCTGGGCTTGATGAGAAATTCCAGAGAAGAAAACTTAAGTGAACATTCTCTGGAAACAGCTATCTTCTCACGCTCTTTGTACCATAGGGAACAAGAGGCAGCAAGGGTTAAATGCCGACAGGGGCAGCACTCATAGGGCTTTACCACGATGCAACAGAGATAATTACAGGAATGAAACGCTACTCCTGTGAAGTATTTTTCAACAGTGATACTAAAGAGTATTTACACAGGAAATGAGCATACCGCCTGTGGTAGCTTCTCCATCCTGCCTGAGGGACTTAAGGGAGGAATAGCAGGAAAATATTTGAGCCATCGATGAGTGACAGATATGAAAAGGTTCTGGTTGGGCCCCAGACAGCTTTTCAGCCTATATCAAAATGCCTTGATGAAAAACAGGCTGGGAATGCGAGTTTTTTACAGGCTGGCAGGCTACATTCAAGGCGGTTAAGAACGAACTTAGAAGAGGTGGAGATTTTAAGAGAATTTATGCCGGTACTTCAGCGTGGATGAAGCCCGCCTGCTATAGGAGGATTATTTTGTTAATAAAGAGATTTTAAGGCTTGTGACAGGGAAGAAATATTTAAGATGATGAGGGATCTTCTGGATTCAGAGGGCTGTGTCACATCACAGCCTCAGATGGGATTCTCTACAGACATAGATGACTGTCTTTTCAGACCTGCCTTTATACAGGAGGGCTATGTAATCGAGAGAAAATGGTCAGTTGCAGGTTATGTCCATGGTTTGCAAGGAGTTATACCACGGAGTATCGGCCTCCTTATATTCATAGAGGATTTGTATATCAAAGCGGAATTTAGAGGCTTGGACTTGGCAGTTTCTTTCGTTTCATAGAAGAAAAGTGGGGACAGGCTGTGAGATGATACAAGCAGGGAAGTCGAAGAAGAATGAGAAATGCCATTTCGTGTATGAGAAACGCAGCCACAACTTGGATAGTTTTACAATGAGCAAGGAAGTGTGGGCACTGCTCAGAGTTTTCGAAATATTTAACACTAGAGCCAGGAGTGAAATATATGCTGTTATAAACTATATGCAAAATAGAATCTTCTATGATAATAAAGGATGGAAATCTCTTAGATGGATTTTTCATCCTTTGACCTCTCTATTCTAACGGTGACGGTTCTAACTGGTGCAGTCCCAGATCCATAGCAGGTGGGAAAGGTGAGCCAATGTCAAAACACTGGTATCCAACGCAATTCTCTTAAAATTCTCATCCTATAGGCATGAAAAGTCTGAGCATATATTAAGTTTTTACGGATTTAGTAAAAACTACAGATATTTTTGAGTTTTTCGGTATAATATAAAGTAAAAGGTGAAGAGAGAAGCGACATGATTATCCGGCCAAACTATATGAATACGCTAAGAACTTATCCGGGATGCTCAATTGTGAAAATATTAGCGGAATCAGGCGCTGCAACGCAATCCTGAATATGCTGCGGGATGATTTGCTTGAAAGTGAGTTGCCTCAGACCACTATTAGTAGTGCGTTATACATCTGAGGATTTTTGACGATGGAATGACAGACAAAGATATGTATAACGGCATAAAAGGTAAAATGACCGACAAAGGATGGTGCTACCTTTTTGCTGGATGAGTACAGGAAATCGAAGGTTGGGAAAAAGCGGTCAATAGTCTGCTTGAGAATGCCAACACCGATATTTAGTGACCGGCTCCAATTCAAAGCTGATGTCTGGCAGAAATATCCACCTACCTGACAGGCCTTATTTCCATTCAGTTTATCGTTATTATCCTTTGCTGAGTATTTGGAATTCAAAAATCAGATTCCCGCTCTCCGAGACATTGCAAGCACGAATACCACGCGATTGGTGGTTTTCGCCATTGGCACTCGGCGGCAGCGATGAACGCTCCCTCCTATCAGATTAGTGAGGGCATCTATAATTCTGTTATCACGAACGATATTACAAAAACGGCACAACATAACTAACGAGTTTTATTTAACCGTTGTTAAAAGTGAGTATCGTGAGTAGGCAAGACCTTTTTCTGCAAATGCCATTGTGAAAAGTTTTCCAGCGAAGGGCGTTTCCTGTCGGTGAGGCGGTATATAACTATCTGAGCTGGTTAGAAAAGGCGTTTGTGGTCTATCGTTGTCAGCGGTATGATTTGCAGAAATCTGCTGAAGACCAGGAAAAATTCTATCTGGCAGATGCATCCTAAAATATTGCATTATGGGATTTAATCCAGAAGTCAATCGCAGCTGTGTTGGAGAATGAAGATATTTTGAGTGCGTCGTCAGGGTTATGAGGTCTATATTGGAGAAACGAAGAAATTGACTTTGTGGCAGTGCAGCGTGGCGAGCGTATCTATGTTCAGGTATGCCGTAAGCTGCCTGAAGACGAGGCTGACCGGAAATAGCTAATCTCTGCTATCAAGGATCACTACCCTAAGTATGTTTGTGACATGGACGAATTGGCGCTGAAATGTAAACGGTGTAGAAAATCGTACATAGTGGATTTTTGCTGAGTAAAGACTACTAAATGACAAATATTCACCATTTTTCATAATGCAGAATTCAACATCATGAGAAAGGGCTTAGACTACATAAACCTAAGCGTTTTGTAAACCAAAAGAACAAATGATTGGAGGAAGACAATGAAAAGTATAAATCCGCAGAGGTATAAGAATGGAGACAACAAGGAACGACATATGATTGTATGGGTTCTATAATTCCTTTTAGGAATAGGAGTGTGAGAATGAAAATAAATATAAAATTATAATTTGTCTTGTTATTAATTTTATCAGCAATACAATTTATAAATTTGTTGGAACAAGAAAAACTGCGAAAATATACATATGAGCAGTTAAATGCTTTATCTACGAAGGAACTGTATGAAGTATTCGTTGATAACGGACTAAGTAGACGAGGAACTAAAGACTTATATGTCAGATGAGCAAATAGCTGATATCGTGCTGAAAAGGTCAGTTTGATATGATGATTCACGGAGACACTTCTTGCTCGCATTATATGTACAAAAGATTTGCAGAAGAAGTAGAAAGAGTTTATAAATTACTTGTTGGGGAACAATAGGTAATTCTAGCTCGATTTTTATAAGAAGTTTCCATAAACTGAGATGGTGACATTATCTCAGGTTTATGTATATTTATATCAGAGAAATCCTTGTCTCCTGTTATTAGGATATCTATATCTTCAATGATTGCAGTATATAATACGGATAATCTTTTATGTCTCTGATATAAAACAAATCATTTTCTAACTCGTTTGGAGTATAAACATATTCAAAGCTCATTAACATAAGTAATTTGTTGATGGCTTTTTCTTTGATGGAATTTTTCTTTAATTACTTGTTTTTAATTCATCTACCACATATGAAGACAAGACAAGCTGATGATGCGTAAAATATATAGTTCATAATTGGAGTTCATTTTAGTGTTTGGGAAAAAGAAGGCAGAAAGTAAGACATTGGTATCCAACATAACTCTCACTTTACTTTGCCCAACTTTCTTCTCTAAGTTCTTTTTATCATCTTCATTATGTCATCATCATCTTTTAGACCCACTCTTTCTGCTTCACCGAAAAATTCTTTTTGAGCTTCGCGTAAAGCATCCAGTGAGGAATTGAGCATATATATTCTTCCCGCTTCCTCTACAAATAGGATTTTATCTCCATTTTTAACTCCTAGTGCGTATCTCAATTGGAATTGTGACTTGACCCTTCGAAGTAACTTTTGCTAATTCCATATCATTTCTCCTTTACAGTACATTTGTATTCTTACTTTCCTTACCTATATTATAATGAAATTCTGCCAATTTATCAAGCTAAAACTACGCTTACTACATTATTACATTTGAAATGCGGAATGGACAAACTTTGTCCTCCCTTTTCGTATGTCTTTGTGAAATATATCCAAATCAGACTTTTAAAGTCTGTTGCTATATGAGTGGTTTTAATATATTATATGATTATAAACCACTAGAGTAAGGGGATAAAAATGGCAAGAAGATACAAAATATTAATGCTGCTTGTTATTCTTTTAGGATTTACAATAGCAGCTTTTTCTATTTATTCTAAAGAAATGGATATACCAACAGGAAAAGAAGGCAATATTTGTTGCATTTAGTAAATCATATCTGAAATTTGATGAAGATAATTTAAAAGCTCGCTATTGATAGCGAGATTTGTGAGCTATCAGAATATTATGAAGAAATGGATGATATCCTAAAAGGAATTAAGCTATATCCAACTATTAAAGGGTTATTTTCAGAAAGGCGATTATAGATTGGTCGGTAATGGTTAGTGTAGCAACTATTTATATATTTGATGTTTCATCAGGAAATAGCAGAGAAAAATCTACAGAGCTGGCTTTTGGCTCAGAAGGATACGCAGTATAGTGATGATAGTAATGGCAAGAGTTATTTGCAAAAAGCTTTGGATTCGATAAAAAGAAAAAGGCGGATAAACTAAAGCAAAGAAATAAAAGAACTGATAAAAGCAAAGGAATAAAGAAACAATCGTAATATGTATTTTTATGTGCTAGGTTTTAAAACAAAACAGCAGCACAAGGCTATTAAAAGTCTATTTACAGCTTCTGAAATATGTAATATTATAATCAGCTGTAGTGAAAAATATGTTTGAACATATCTAAGACTATTTAATTTCTCTTCTCCTCTCTCTTCTTTCCGTATGAAAGTTAGTTGAGAATAGTGAAGAGGGCTGTCGAACGCTAGTCAGCTTCTAGGAAATTTGCTGAGATTCTCCGAGGATTTAAGACGATTAAAAGTGCTAAGGCGGAAAAAGATTTATGCCAAGTTGGCATGAAAGTAATCAGCTGGCATCAGAGGCTTTTTAGCCATAGAGACATACAGTTGAAATTTCTGTAGCATATATTGCGTCAATTGCCGAGTCAGTAGTTTCACAAATAATGTTCTTTTTATTGGAATGCTATATGTCACAGATGAGTCAGTTTCAGTGGGTATTATAATTGTTTTTATTCAACTTATGAATAACATACAAGTCGGTTAGGAATAACGATGCCTGAGCTTATGTGCAAAAGATGAAATCGGCAAAAGGGCTGATTGAAAAAATGATAGATTATTACAGACGAACAAAGAAGTTGGTAAATTATGATCTTTGACCTGTAAAAAGTGTATTAAACTAAATGAATTATCTTATTATTTTTAACGATTTTTCAGCGGGTCTGACTAAAGTTGATCATAAAACTCTGGCGAATGGATGCTATGCCGTTATAGGAGAGAGTGGGAGCGGAAAGTCTACTTTTTGAACCTTCTTGCCGGTGATTAATAAAGACTATACGGGTGAAATATATTATGATGATGTGGAAATTGGTGGAATAGCTTCGAAAGTATCACGGAGCTTGTTTCGGTTGTTTTCTCAAGATATATTTATTTTCAATGCCTCTATAAAAGATAATATTACTTTTATTTGGGCTTTTTGATGAACAAAAATCTTGAGCAGGCAATACAAAAATCAGGACTAAAGGAGATCGTGGAAAATAAAGGTTTGGAATACATTTGCGGAGCAGGTGGTAAAGGAAAATGCCACCTGTTTTTTCTGGTGCGCCTATCAGTCTGTGCATGTTAACTATTGAAAGCGCTGTATACGAGAACCGTTCTCTGTGACAGCGTGTGAGAAATCGGTGTTTAGTCACCGCCTCCTACTCGATTTGTGATTTATAAAGAATAGCTTGAAAATAAAATTCTTTATACTCTTAAACTCAGTCATATCAATTTTTAATACATTTTTCGCAGTTAGTTACTATATGATTTCTCAAGTCCATTTGTTCAAATATCTTTGCAGAGCTGCAAAAGCTGCTTTAATGGAATCATTATACTCAGGTTTTGCAAGCCTGTATTCTGCAAATGCTTGCCATCAGTATAATCACAGCTAGAGTATCAGCAAACATGTACAAATTTTGATTCCAATATCAGCATACAATAAAGCTCTGTCACTTTTCTCTTTTTCTATATACCCAGCTAGATTATGGCAGATCTCTAGGGGTATATTTCATTGTCTTCTTCACATTTATTAAAGCGAGAATTCAAGTATTTCACTATATTTATCATACTGAAGAAATTTGTCTTCAACAAGAGCTATATCCATTAGTATTCTAATTTCCATTAATGAAAATCTAAATTCTTTTATATTTATCAAGTGAAAAGTCAGAGATTGTTTGTTTAATAGCCTGATATACATATCCAGTGCATTTTTGTACTCTGCATTTTTATAGTGTTTAATACCGTAAAGAAATAGCTTAAATTGAGTTATTAATATTTTTATAGTATTCGTTTCTATATTTTCCAGCAACTCATCAATTATTAATAATTCATTTTCAAAATTAGACATATCCTCATTTAACAATTTTGAAAATCTATATTTCTTTGTGTTTGTACCAGCTTAGAATAATCGCTAATTCTGCTTTCGATAATCACAGAAACCAAATCAGTATTATAAATAACAGATAATACTTCAAGGGTTTTCCAGCTTAGGGATTACTTTGCCCCTGCTCCATCCGCCCTAAGAGTTCTTTCATCTATTAATGCCAAGTCTACAAACCTGTTTTTGTGTAAGACTTAGTTTTTCTCTTATACTTTTAAGTTTTTCTCCAAATAAAAATAGGTTTATAATACATTCTACTCAAAGTATTTATTAATTATATACTAAACGGACTTTAGAGTCCGTTGATATTTAGATACTATTAATATATTATATAGTTATAAAGCGACTAAGTAAAGGATATTATACATGATTGAAGTATCTCATTTGTGTAAATCTTATGGAGTAATGCAAACCATCCAAGATGTATCATTTCTGTAGCTTCTGGGGAAGTTGTGGGCTGATAGGCAAGAATGGGGCAGGAAAAATCCACCATTCTTAAGTCAATAGCAGGACTGCTGCATTATAATGGTGCGAAATTAAAAGCCTTTGGAGAAGATATCGTGCAAAACCCCACTGCTATCAGCAACTTCGGAATACTGCTGGAATGTGCATTTTTAGACTATCTAAACGCATGACGAGAATTTGAGCCTTTTGGTATTGTGTGAATATGGAATAATCCATCTAAAGGCGTAAGTGAGAAGCTGGACGAGGTTTTCTCGCTGGTAGGATTAGTGATGTGAAATATAAGAGGGTTAAGTCGTATTCGTTTTGGCAGAGAAGCAACGCTTAGGATTGGCTGGGCAGATTCTAACTGCTAAAAGCGTTTATGATGTTAGATGAGCCATTTATAGATCTTGATCCTGTGGGCAAAAGGAAAATCTAGGTGAAGCCATTGTGATAAGGCAAAGAAGAAGGACAAGCTGCATTGTTCTCAAGTCCGACTTAGACGATGTAGCAGACATATGCGATAGAACTGTAATGATTGATAAGGGGAGCGTGTTTATAACGACAGTGTTCACAAGATCATAAATACGATATAAAAGCTAGCGGGAGAAAGCGGATATTTCAGCTATTAAAAGAAGTCTCAGGCGTTAGGACATTTCCATTTGACATATCGGATAACACGGTATCTTTTGCAATAAGATACACAGCCTAGGATACACAGTGTCATGAAAGCCATATTGCTACTATGGAGAGGTAGAAATTATGATTCAACAGATAATATTCTGGCATCAATGTTTAGGAGGGTAAACAAGATGAAAGCGTTGCTTAGGACTGAATTGCTACAAATTGCTTAGGAGCGTGAATTCTGGATGATTACCATTATCCAATTACTCTCTATTGGTTTACACTGTTTTAACATAACGCCGGAGTCATATAAGGTCAATTATGTCTTTGTAGTTCTGCCTCAAGTCATACTACAATGTTGTTGGCTATGCTCAGGAGGCATTAGGGAGTCTTTGTTATTTTTGTTTGCAATCCTTACCAAGTTGGACTTACAGGGTGCTGAAATAGAGTCACATTATTTTATCTATATTTCCACGAGTAAATAACCGTGGACGGATTTTTAGGCAGCAAGCTTGCTGTTTTATTAGCATTGCCACTGTTTGGTGTTAATCTATACTGTGGTTCTTAACTCAGCCAGGCTATGCCTTGTTCTGTCTTGTGAGACCGGATACTGCAAGTGGCTATTTTACTGATGGTTCCCACGGATACTGGATTTCGGTATGGGTATTATATTATTTTGAATTGGTGTTTTTATATTTTTCTATCTGCAATCTTAGAGCCTTAAGATGAAGCCATTATCTGCTATAGCAACAGTTATAGCAGTATTCTATGGAAGTACATGTTTTGTTTGATCTTCCACTTGTAAAATTCATCATCTTAGAGGTTTTACAAAGCAACGCGCAATCAATTCTAATTGCTAGTCATCATTATCAACCACCCATCTGTTGGCTAGGCGGCGTATGGGTAGTGGTGTTAGCTGCGGTAATAATGTATGTGTTGGGAAAGAAGCGAATAGATAAGATAGAGGCATAGGGACTTTTAGTTGGTGAATAAATTGGTGGGATAGTTGGAGTATTTGGTCTATGTTTTAGGGAAGAGGGAGGAGCAATTGTTAATCAAATCAGCAGATAATAAATTAGATATTTTTGAATGTATATTTTTCGAAAAATGCGGATGATTCTGAGTTTACGCTGCATTTTAAGGATAGACCGACACTTCAAAATAAAACTTATAATTTTGAGAAAGCTGAAGTTGTCCTGCACTCATTTGAAGATAACTTAGGTTTTAATATTAAAAATTTGTGATATGAAGAATAATGAAGTTGTATTTTTATAATAGAGTAGAGTATATGCTAATAAATATCACATTATAGAGGGAGGTTACTATGGCTAATATAATTAAAAAATATTTACGAGAAATTTATTACTAAAATGTATGTTTAATCACGAAAATGCTGTCACATTCTATTTGAAGGTGACGCATGCTATGGTGGTGCACCCTAGCGGGCGTGTGTTTCTCTAACGGGTACAGTCCAGAATCGGTCGATGGTGGGAAGGATGCACCGAGGTAGGATGCCCACAGTGACCTCGAATCTGAAGGAAGCTGGATATGAGGAAGATACTTACTATGAGGTTCTAAAGATCTAGTATGGGCAGTTGCAAAACAGCAAGTGGCTATTTTATTAATTTTCCTTGCAACATTTCCACAAAAACATACACTTATTAAGTGAAACTAGTTTAGTGCCGATTGGCGGATAGAGGTTGGCCCGATGATTGAGATGCTGATGTATTTACAAGGCTGTATTCTGAGGTAGCAAAGGACTTTGTACAGACTCGCCCTGTATTTTCTAAAAGAATAGAAGATGCTGAGGATATAGTGAGCGAAACGGTGCTTGATGCCTATAGACAGATAGAAAGCCTTAGAGATGACAGTCTGTTTAGGAATTGGATAGTAAAAATCCTAACCAATAAATGCAGGATGAAGCTAAAATACTATGCCCAGTCACAGGAAAGTCAGTGATAATGTGACTGAGCTTTCGGATGAGAGGACAAAGAGAGAAGCTTTATAATACAGAGTTTAACAGCCTTGAGCTAAAAGAAATGCTTATGGAACTTGAAAATGAAGAGATTCATCATCTGCCCATCGGTATTTGAGGGTACAAGGGGATGAGATAGCAGGATATTAGGACTAAAAGCCTGCCACGGTCAGGTCAAAAAGCAAAGAGCTCTGGCAAAAGCTTAAAGCGGTAGTAAAAGGTAAGGAGCATGAAACCGATATGGGATAGAGAAGATAAAAATTTTTGAAATGCTTAAAGGTTTGTAGATAGAGATACTATTGAAATACCGGCTTCTTTGCAGTCTGATAGAATAGAGAGAAGCTTATAGAAGAAGATAAAAATAAAATAAAAAAGGAGAGAAAAACTATGAAACATTGGATGACCGGTTCTTTAGCAGCAGTGGGTGCTGTAGCAGCAGCCTTGCAGCTCATCGATGTAATACAGGCTTTTAGACTCGGCAGATATGACAGGCAGTGTGCTTAACTGGATTTAATAATGTTGTTGCGAGAAAACAGATGCATGCTGAAAAACAGAAAAACATGTAAAGAAGATTTACAAAAGCAGGTAAAGGGATTAAGAAGTTTAAGAATTATAAGAAATGTATAAATTTCTTGCAAAAGGCTGCAAAGTCAAAAATTCAAATGATCTACTTGCTTTCTACAAACAAAACTCTTGAAACTGCAGATACTCGCTGAAACTGCAGGAGAGAACAGTGTTAATAATGATACTGCTAAAACCGAAAGTGATTACTCAAAGACCAATACCAGGACAGAGGGAGTGGATGAGGCTGACATCGTAAAGACAGACGGTAAATACATCTATGTGCTTAAAAATAGCTATGATGGAGCACCTGAAGTTAGATAATAAAGACTGATACGCAAGGGTGAAGGCCATAACTTCAAGAATTTCCTTGATAAGGAAAAAGAGTGATACATCCTGACTACTATAACGATATGATGGTTGAAGGGACTACACTTGTAGTCTTTTGCGAGATACTTACAAAGAGCCAAAGACAAACGCCTATATGGATATAGAGCAAACAGCAATACCGCAGAAGTTATCTTTTTATGATATTACCAATCCTGAAAAACCTGAATTTAAGGCAAAAGCACACACAAGAGGGATCCATAGGAAATACAAGGATGAAGGACGGTATCATCTATACATTTTCACATACCTATAACTTTAACTATTATTACCTTATGGATGGCAATGAAAAAGGTTGACTACACAGTAAGCTGGTTCCGAAGGTGAGACGGTACTTGATATAGGAAGAATCTAGTGCTCGAGTATTCGGACGGAGAAAGTTATACAGTTGCAACTTCGGTTGATGTCACAGAATCCTGAGAAGATAATTGATAAAAGATGATAATGGATTCAGGTTATGATATCTATGTGAGCGGTGAGAATATTTACTTTTGGAATACAGATTATTTTATGGCGGGAGAGAAAACCATGCTTACAAAATATTCTTATAAGAATGGTATATATTACTCCACAGGCAAGTACCTCCATAATGGGAACCTTAATAATGATTATTCACTTGATGAGTACAATGGAAATCTTAGAATAGTAGTCAAAGGGCAATGAGTGGGGAAGGATTATACCTTTTGCAGATGAAGAAGAAGACGCAGAAGGCTACAGAAAATGCACTTTCATATCTTGGATAAGGACTTAAAGGTAAAGGGAAAAATTGAAGGACTTGCAAAGGGTGAACATATCAAGTCTAGCAAGATTTATGGGTAGATATGCGATACTTTTGTAACATTTAGACAGACTACCCCACTCTTTAGTGTGGATGTAGCAATCCTGAAAGCCCTAAGGTACTTAGCTACCTTAAGATACCAGGATTTTTGGAGTATCTCCATCCATTTGGAAACGGACTCCTCTTTGACTTGGACAGGATGCAGATGAGAAAGAGGGAGGTGACTAAGGGGACTTAAACTTTCTATGTTTGACATTTCAAATCCTTATGATGTGAGAAATTGCTAAAACTATTTACAGTGAAGATAAGTATTCATCATCCGATGCTGAATATGACAGAAGAGCAATAACCATTGATGCAGGAAAAGAATCTTGTAGGTTTTGAGGTTTCGTTCTATGATGAAAGCAAAAGGAAAAAGCTTTGAAAGTATGTGGTATATGGATTCGACAGGGACTTCTATCAAAGTTTGGCGTTAACAATATTGAAGGAGAGAACTCTACAGCAGTGATTGCAGAGGCCTCTATATAGGCGATTATTTCTATCATAGTTCCTGCTAATGCCAATAAGGTATATTCATTTGACTTAAGAACGGACTAGTGCTGGAGAAGATTGAGTATTAATAAGGAAAGATGTTCTGCAGTTTATTTTCGGATTCGAGATGATTTTTAGAAGCAGTGCATATTTCACTATTTTAGAAGTGGAACAGTGCACCGTCTTTCCTACTATTAGAAATCTCATGGCATAGATAAAAGCCTACAATCTGTGTGAGGCAGGTGAGGAAACGGAGTGGGTGGGATTCGAACCCACGAGCCTGCGAAAGCAGACTACCTGATTTCGAGTCAGAGCTGACTATAACCACTTCGATACCACCACTCCGTAACGAATCTATTTTTACTAAGAAAATGTCAATTATGCAAGTATCAGTCTCGTTAAATTCAAATTTAAATTCAGAGCCTTCTCCCTTTTATGCTATCCACAGTAATAAAAACCATCGTGCTTTATAGCTATCTGTGGCTATGACAAAAGACCGAGGCCTGAACCCTTTGCATTTTTGCCTGAGTTTTTGAGTTTGTAGAACTTCATAAATATGAGGAAGTTCAGTTTCGGATATACCGGCTCTATATCTTTGATGCCCTATAAACTAACTTATTTCCGGAATTTACATAGGTATCACCGGACAGAGTTGTAGAAAAATACATCGACTGGTTCTAAGGATAATGCCTTTTTCAATGTTATATCAACCCCTGCCATTATTATTTGAAAACTTGATAGCATTATCAACAATTACCATAAACATTTGGCGGATTCTGTCATAATCTCCATACATGAGGAAAGAACCTCATCGGAGGTATAGAAATTGATTTTTAACATCTTTTTCTTTAGCTAAGGCTGAACTGCTCCGCATTATGTCTGAGAACACCTGAACAAGATTGATAGGCTCTTTTTCCAAGGTGAAATCAGGATTTTGCATTTTTGATAACATAAGTAAATCACCTACAAGCCTTTTCCATTGACTTACATTCTGGTAAGCATCTTATCATAATACTCAAACTTAGTATTCTCGTCATCAATTATTCCATCAAGGAGGGTTTCTGAGTAAGCCTCACTACAGTTATAGGTGTGCACGAAGTTCATGTGATACATTAGCAAAGAAATCAAGACGCATTTGTTCGATATCACTTCCGTTCTTTTGTCGGCCTGCTCAAGACGGTCGGCCAGAGAATCTATTGCCCCGGCAAGTTCGCCAAGTTCACCACCCTCAGTACATTTGTATGAACTTCATAATCTTCATCTACGCAAGTCTTAGAGCAGTAGTCCTCATTACTGAAAGAGGACGTGACAGGCTCTTTAGCAAGGAAGACAGCAAAGATGAGAGAGAGAACAGGAGAGGCTAGTAAGTGTACTGATTATAATGATGGTGAAAACCTGTTTATAACTACTGCTACGATTCAGATGCTGATTTACAAGACCGCACCAATTACTTCTTTTTGAGATTGGATGTAACTATAGGTACAGCGGTAAAAATATAATTTTGCACCATAAGTTTCAGAATAAACATCCATAGCGAGAGCTTTTCCTGAAAATACAGTGTCAAGAGAGGAAGAAATTTCGGGTTGGCTTTGTCTTGATATATCTATATTGGAGGTATATATAGGCATTGGAGATTTTGAATTTGGATTTGATATTATCCAGATATCAGTTGTTTCAGTTCTTCAAGCACTTCAAGAAATGAAGGATAAGTTATATAGTCATCATCACCTACAAAGACACCTACTCTTTGCAATGGAGCCAGCCTGCTGAGCAGGAGTTTTTGATTGGCTTCAATGCAGATCTTGAATAAAAAGACTGGACAAAATGAGTCCTGTAAGTATAGCAAAAAGTTACTACTAATACGATAATTTCTGAACATAATAAAGAAAAAGACTGTGAACTATCTGCTTCAAAAGTCCTTTTCTTACTATGGAAGGTTTAGCAGAAAGAATATCTTTCATCGTGTACACCGCCTTATTATTCAATTTTTCCATAGAGATCTTGGCAAGTTCACTGTCCTTACCAAGCGATAAGTCACCGGTACCGCTAAGAGAAACTTTGAGAGCATCCAGACTTTATGTAATTATAAAATCAGCCTTTTCCTCATATCGTTATAAGTCTGCTGCAAGGTTTCATATATACTTTGCCTCGCCCTCAGCTTTTTAATTTAGCTGAGTTCTTCTCGCCTGAGCCTTAAGAATAGCCACCTGTTTGTCGGTTTCATTTTGAATCTTTTTAGCCTTACTTTCACCCTCTGCAGTATAAGAGGCAGCTATATTATTTCTTTCTGATATCATACGCTCATACACGGCCTGCTTATTATCATCAGGTAAAATCAAGGATTTGAGCTGAGCCTGTACTATTTCTATACCATATTTTTGGAATGTCCGGGCTTGCATCAGCGGTAATGGTCTGAGTGAGTTTTTCACCTCTGGCCTCTATGATTTCATCCCTGTCATTGAAGATATAACAGACTTTACAGAGTTGTAGGCTATAATCCCGGTTCTGTCTTTGCATTATTTACATTTTGCATTTAAGGTCTGATAATAGACTGTTGGGTTTACATATACGCCAAAGAATGTACATATCTGCAAACTCATGGACTTTTTATCTGCTGTCATTACATCCTTGGGTGGATGTCTAGAGCTGAATGGACTTAGGTACCTTTCACATTTTGAATAAAAAGGTATTTTGCAAAATAAAAGCCTGCATTTTTCGTTCATAGACTAGGACGATTTTGTTAAACTGAAGCCTGATGCCGCATTCATTTTCCCTGTAGTATAATAAGTAGAACTTGCCCCCAAGGAAAATAACAGTTAGTACCAATGAATAAAAATCTTTTTATTTTTCATAAGTTCCTCCAGCCTATTTATTAAATGTGTCAATAGGATAGATTGACTGAGTGTTGCCATCTGTAAATAATGATATTTAGATTTGGCAATATCCTCAAGGGTTTCGTAAAACATACGCTGTTATGAGAGGGAAACTTCTATATTCCTATATAGGTTTCACTCAAATCAGCCACTCTGTCCTTCGGCTTCGGGCTGGCATGAGTTTCCTTGTAGGCTTTCAGCTTTAAGAATTTTATCTGCATCAGCATTTGCAGATGGAGCTTTTCACTCGATACTTGTCGTTATTTATGGCTGTCTTTCAGCCCCTGTTTGTCGTTTCGACAGTTTAGCTTGTATAACCTGAGTTGTAGGCGGTCTGCATCCTGAATTGGAGACATTGACTACTTCTATACCGAGATTTATCTTTTGATTTTCAGCAATTAACTTGTCTCAACTTCTGCCTGAATTTTTCCCTATAGCGTAGTCATTACTTCGTCCACAAGATATTTGGAAATGGTGACAGGATAGAAGCTTGTAAGATTTCTAAATGTCTCTAACGGATCTGAGCAGTATTGAATAGGAAGGTTTCAGGATTTACAACCTTATACTCTAAGTAAAAAGTCTATGTTTACAAAGTCAAAATCTTTTGGCAATCATCATACTATCTCTCGTAGTCTGAAGTATCTTCAACAGGATCATTTGTACTGACTCCTGATAGCCTATAGGCACTACCTGAGTAGTGGTATCTCACTCTTTATACTCTGCTGTATAAAAAGGTATTCTGAAATGCGTCCTGCGGAGGCTACATCGACAACTTTTCCAAATTGAGTAATTACAGCCTGCTCCTGCTCTGAAACTGAATAGATGCTTGAATATAATCCTACATGCAGCAGCTATGCCAAGTACTGCCAGACCACTGAATTAGCGTTTTGTAGCTGTCTCACCGCATTATCATCGATGACAACCTGTTCTTTTTGCCTTGAAAATTTTTAATAAACCATACATCCCCCGTAAATTGATAAAATGATTATCCTGCACTATAGTTCTATATCAAGACCTATAACCCTTGGCCAAAATGGTTTTGATACACCAGTTAGGGATGTTCAACAGTATCAAGCTCACTTGTCTCTTTATATGAGGTGACAGTGCAGCTGATCTCGAATAGTCAAACCCCAGAGGCTGTCAAGAGATTGTCCCTCGTAAAACTGGTTGGATTGACACAAGAGTCCACATTGTCTCAATTTCTGTATGGTAGGCTATATCGTTTATGCTTAATGAATATTCGTCTACATGAATTTCGAGGGTTATCTCATTTTAATAAGATTTTTATTTGTTGGCATCTTCTGAAGGATCAGTAACAACCATTCTCCTAGAACGGCTCTAAGCCTGCCATAACTTCACTTAGGCTGAAGGGTTTAACTATATAGTCATCAGCACCTATATCCAGGCATTATCAAAGCCCTCGCCTCTTGCAGTGACAAGGATAATAGGTACTATTTGATTTTCACGTATTTTGACGGCAAACTCATAGCCATCTACCTTTGGCATCATTACATCCAAAAAGAACAGCGGAAGGTGAGTATGTCGTCAAAGAGTTTAAGAGCTTCTTCGCCATCAGTTGCAATTATTGGATTGTAGCCCTCTTTTTGTATATGCGGCAGTACTTTTAGTAATATCCGAATTATCATCAGCTATCAATATATTTTGCATATTTTACAGACTCCTCTCTCTTTTATAAAAACATATAAAGATATTAATGAGATAATTATAATAATGTCAGTTTCAAGTTAAAGAAAATTTATATAATGACACGATTATGACAAAAAGGGCAGGTATGATAATAATGTCATAAGACAGACGGAGGTAAAAAGATGAACAATCTTAGTAAAAGATCGCTCTGTCAGTCATGGTTGTATCTCTGTTTGATTTTGTCCCTCGGTGCAGGCAGAATAAAATTGTATGCCGGGGAGGTACTGACAAATGAGAAAGTAGTAGAACCAAAATTGAATGCTACTGAAGTATCTTTTGGTAATAGATGACACATTCAATTTGAAGGTCTTCACTCTAGTAGAGAATCAAAAAGTGTATTTTAAGTCAGATGATGACAGTATTGCCAGCGTTTTCAACAACAGGTGCGGTTTCCGCATATAAGGTAGGGACAGCCCAATATGTAACAGTTACATTTTAAAGAAAAAAATCTGTTAAAGAGGACAAGGTATTTAAGTACGCAAGGTATATCGTGATATAAGCTATACATAGGCTTACATTAAGAGAGTTAGCCGCTTGAAGTCGGCAAACGCAAAGACATTGCAGGCCATACATTTAAACCAAACACTACAGCTGAAATAGGAATGTTTACAAGCAAGGATCCAGACATTGTTGCGGTAAGTGTCAGTGGTAAGGTTCTTAGCTAAAAGGTAGGGAAGATAACCATAGTGTCTTCGATAGCCAATGGTAAATATGACATTTGTACTATAAATGTGGGTTGAAGCTGTTGAAAGACTGCAGAGAAAAACTAAATAAGATGAACTTAGAGAAACCTCCCACTGCTAAGTGGGAGATTTCTAACTATAGAATAATTATTTTGCACTAAGTGCAGCCATTGTAATATAGTTATATGGTTTGTTAAAATGTGGAAGGAAGAGATATCGAGAAGCTTTAACTTATCAATAGTAACCCCTCTTCTATGAAAGTGAGAAACATATGAATAGCTATAGATATATCTTCTTTTTGAAGAAAGTTAGCACCAACAATTCTTCTGGTAGATTTTTCATATACTATGCGGATCTTTTACGCTCTCGTTCTCTCTCATAAAAAGCAGGGCGCTGTGTATCTTCAAAGTCAGTATACTTACTTCCCATTCCGGCTTTCTTAGCAGCAGCAACTGAAAGGGCCAGTGGAAGCAAGTTTTCTGCCAAATACACAGATAGCGTTTGGAACCCTGCACTCCTATGCCTTCAAGTTTGTACCGCTTACATTATGTCCGACAACTATACCTGTACGTATTGCATTTGAAGCAAGGGCTATATAAGTTTTGTTCTAAGAGTATTTGAGTAGTTGTAGCACAGTCACCTATGGCATATACATCAGGATTGCTTGTCTGCTGATATTTATCCACTGAATAAGCACCATTCTTCCAAAGTTCAAGATGATCTTTGCCAAGGGCATTGTTTGGAATAAAGCTGATAGCATTGATTACGAGATCTGCAGGATATTCTCACTTTCTGTAACTATAGAAGAAACTCTGCCATTTCCCTTTATATTCAAGTACTTTTTCGCCAAAATGTGTCTCGATTCCGGCATCAGATATGGCCTCATCCATGTCTTCCGTAAACCAACTGTCATAATAGCTTGCAAGTGAGCTTGAGCCATATCAAAGAGCCTCACCTTTTTCCAAGCGAAGCAAACAGGCTTCAGTAATTTCACACCAATATATCCGGCACCAATTACAGCTACTTCCTTTGACGCCAGGGTTGTTGATTTCCTTTATCTACAGCCTGCACCTTCCTGGAAAAAGCTTTAAGAATTTAAGTCCTTCCAAATCGCTGCCTGCAAGAGCAGGTGAGATTGGGAGGAACCAGCAGCAAGTATCAGCTTGTCATAGGTTTCTTCAAAATTTTCACCGTTTTTCTTCTTGCCATAAACAATCATCAAAGTCGATATTTTCCACAGTTGTTTCCAAGGCTGATTCTGCACCTTTTCTCAAATGCTTCAGCAGAGGTATAGAAGAGGCCATCATAAGAATCAATCTGCCTTCCCACCCAAAGGGCGGTTCCACAACCCTAAGTAACTGAGATTGGTATTTCTATCAATCATACAATTTCCCATTGCTGGGATAATTATCAAGTAAGGTATTAGTGGCAGCAATACCGGCGTGATTTGTACCTCATAATTAGAACTTCTCACATCGGTTCCTCCAAAGTTTTTAGTTTACCAAAGTAGGTAATAAGTTAATTATAGCCAAAAATGTTAAAAATCAAATACTTTTAGCACTTGCATTGCAGAATGATAACATCAAAATATCTATAAACACCATTGTTATAAGCCGGTTGACGGTCTATGGCATTTACAGATATTATAGCAATTGGGATTTTTATTTAGTTGTCTTTGCAGTCTTTACAGGTGCGGCAGGCTCTACACTATCCATCTGTGAAAGTAAATGTTCTACAGTTACTAATTTGGTTGAAAGTGCAAGCAGTTCGGCAGCGGTCTTTAAGTCATTGATAGGAGGGAAGGAAGGAGCAATTCTGATATTGGTATCCTGGGGGTCCTTTCCGCCTGGGAAGGTAGCACCTGCAGGAGTCATAACTACACCGGCCTGAGCACAGCGTGAAACTACCTTTTTGGCACAGCTGGAGAGGGTATGTCATGAAGCGAAATATCCTCCCTGGTGAGCATTCAGGAGGCAATACCTGTTCCGCCAAGTTCTTTTTCAAGGATTTCTTCAGCAGCCTCAAACTTAGGCCTATAGAATGTCTGCGTGTTTTTCTCACATGCTCCACAAGACCATGAATATTTTTCAAAAATCTGAATATAGTGAGCTGGTTTACCTTTCATTATGTCCGATGGTCTGCATGGCTACCTGTTTCTGAATATCCTCAAGATTAGTTAAGGCTGGTAGCTAGAGGCTGCTGTACCTGAACCGAGAAAAACTTACCTTACTTGTAGAAGCAAATTTATATACTAAGTCAGGATTACCTGCACGCTGCATTCGGCAAGAATCTCAATGAGATAAATCCTGATCGTGGTCACTAGAGATGGTGTACAGTATAAGCATTATCCCAGTATATCCTAAAGTCTTTTGCAGCAGGCTTAAGTCTTGCAAATCTTCTTACGGTTTCATCTGAATATGAATTTCCTGTAGGATTTGAATACTTAGGCACGCACCAAACCCCCTTGATGCTTTCATCTGAAGAGACAAGCTTTTCAATCATATCCATATCAGGATCGGTCTTTAACATAGGAACGCATATGTTCTCTATACAAAATACTCTGTAATGGCAAAGTGCCTGTCATAGCCGGGAGACTATGCATATCCATTTAACTGCTCAAAAGCTTGCACCCAAGGAGTGCTGCCCATAACACCGTGAGTCATAGAGCGTGAAACAGTATCATACATTACATTTAAGCTGGAGTTTGCCATATAAGCAAGTGGTCATATGGTACTTCCATCATATCTCCGGATAAGCTCCTTTGCTTCAGGGATACGCGTCAAGCACCATAGTTCATGGCAGTCTGTACCGTCTTCACACAGAAGATCGGAGGAACTGTTCAAGGCATCCATCATGCTCATGGATAAATCCAGCTGGTCTACACAGGGAACACACTCGGCCATGTTTAGTTCTAAAGCCCCTTGCCCGCATCTTCTTATAATCTGACCTTAAAGCACATCCCTCAAAGTTCAAGCAGTTCTTCCTTTGTCATATCGGTATATTTTTCTCTAGCCATAAAACCTCCATCAATGAATCAAAATAAAAGTGTATTCGTGATACAATGTATTTTAGCATTAAACCAAGATTGCAAGAAAATATGAGTCAAAATTCAGCAAGAGTTTAGATTTTTAAGTAGAAAATATATTAAGGACTGATTTTCTAATGGATGACGGGTATAGACATATGGCATATAAAAGAAAAATAACCTTTGTCAATACTTGATCTATAATAATTTTTGTAAGTAAAAATTTATTAGTGATAATTCTCAAAAATAAAAGTAAGGGAGGTGTTTTATGAAAACACTAAAAAAGAGCAGTTTCATTTGAGGGCTGGGTGCTTAGTGTAGTATTTAGGTAATGCCTAATAACTATGTGTAAAGGCGGCAATGGAGGTTACAGGAACCATTACAGAGGTTCAGAAGTATGGCAATGTAGTCATGGATATTAAAGACCCTAATGCATTGTTAGGAGGCAGGATATGAGGCCGGCGATATGTTAAATGTACAGGTTGGTGATACAACTCTTACCATATGCATTTTGCACTCTTACAGCGATGTGGACACAGGTAGTCTCTTGAGTTAGAAATGATGAGAAAAATAATCTCGCTCATTAGTTGCAATCAACATAGAAAATTTTTCTACAAAATATAATGTTAAAAGCCGGTGATGTAATTAAGTTTTTCTCTTAAGGAAGCTAAAGGGCTTATCTGGCTGAATATCTTTTAAGACAGCTTAAGAGAGAACTAACAGGCGTTCTGATTATGCAAGTGATTCAATCTTTTGCCAATTTTAGAAGTAGTAACTACAGGAATTAAGCCGGGGTTCTTTATAGAGGCTCAAGTCCTATTAATAATGAAATAGGAAGGGCTGCTTATTCAAAATGCGCTTTGTACAGGCTGTTGGAGTTAAAAACAGTGCTAAATCTTGCTGATAATGCTGAAAAATATCAAAAATTATGCAGCTGCGGATGATTTTAATTCAGCCTATTATAAGAAGCTTGTGAGACAAGAAGGATGTAAAACTCTCAAATATGAATGTAGATATGAATGCTAGAGCAAGACTTTTCTAAGAAATTAGCAAAAGAGGTTAAAGTTTATGGCAGGGAAGAAGGCTCCTTATATGATACACTGTACAGAGGGAAAAGACAGGGCAGGCTTTGTAGCTGCAGTGCTTGGAGGCTCTTATGGGAGCAGAGATGGACGAGATGGAAGCTGACTATATGCTCACATATGAGAATTATTATAAGGTAACAAAAGAATAGTGAGCAGTATGAGAAAATAGGCTGAATCCAACATTGTAAATTCAATGACAGAGGTAGTTTTTGTAGTCTTCCAAAGGGAAGTGATATATCGCAGGTAGATGTACAGAAGGCAACAGAAGTATCTTAGAAAAATAGGTGTATCTAAAAAGACCATAGCTCAGTTAAAGAAAAATCTTGGTGGAAAGTCAGTATATAGAAAGCCTTATATTAGTGGAAGGATAACAGAAATAGAGAAGTATGGCCACGCAGTTACTAATATAACCATAGACAAGTTCAATAAAAAGGTTTTTAAGTTAGCTGATAACTCTTGCAGTTGTGTTTGATAATGGTTATGTACTGGAAGCACCTTTATCTTGACAATTATTTAGTAAACAACGGTATCGCCGCTTGTTAGATATATAAGGACAGACCAATATTGCGATTTGCATCAATTATGGTAAGTTAAATCGAGATAGCAGGCAGAGAGATAGGACGATAAGTTTTTACAATATTTATGAGTAAAAGCAGGGATATAAAGATGCTTACAGTGTAAGAAAGCTTGAAAGAACAAATAGCAGGGCTGATGATGCAAGTGATGATGTTTTATAATTTTAGAAATTAAAACTGGGAAAGATTTGCAACAGGGGACGCTTTATGAGTTCAAGTCCTGTAAATAATGAAATCGGAAGAGCGGCTTATGCAGATAAACTTTGTCAAATGCAAAGGTAGCCATAGTAGTTAATCTTGCTGATTCAAAAGAAAGGTGGAAAGTTATATTGCAAAGATGATTTTAAATCACCTACTATGCGGGGCTTTTAAGAACGAGTAAGGTAATCACGCTCAATCTTGGCCTGCAATTTACATCTCAAAAGAGTTTAAGGCAGGAATTGCAAGGGCGTTCAGTTTATGGCAGATAATGCGGCGCCTTACCATTTCCACTGTTTGGAAGGCAAGGACAGAGCAGGATATGGCTGTGTTCTTAGAGTCGCTTATGGGAGCTAATAAGGAAGAAATCATAGATGACTATAGAAGAGTTACGAGAATGGTTTACAAGGTAACAAAGTTCCAAGCAGTATGGAATGTATCAAAAATGATGTAATTACTATGATGGAGTCAATAGCAGGCGGTAAGGATTTATCTGTTGAAAAGCTTTACAAAGGAGCAGAGGACATATTACTTGGAATGGTGTAAATGCTGAAACTATAGCAGGCTTAAAAGAAAAGCTTTAGCGGTACAAAAACAGCACTTGAAAGATGGTTTTAAAGTCGCAGCATAAACAGTAAATTAGATGAATGAACACAAACAGCGAAATATTGTATCGTAGATATCAAATACTTTCGCCCGGTATAATATCTAATAGTTATGTAAAAAGGAGTTTCGAGAGCGAAGCTTCTTTTTATCTGATAGAAAAAATTTTTGCCGATATCGGATAAAAAGCTCTATGAGAGATAGTACTGAGATGGGTATGCAGATGCCTTTTTGAAACTGCTGCAGGTGGTGAATTCTATAATGCAGGTTTATTTTTAAAGTACTTGAATATATTGTTTGATGTGGTATAATAATATTGTACACAATTAAATTGTAAACTAAACACGATGAAGGAGATATAGTGTGAGTAAAAAAATGCTTATTATCTGGTCTTTGATATAGGGAGGTTTTGAGGATTTTAGCTGCCCTATCAATTCTAAAAACATGACGGTTGGTATTTCTACAATAAACCTGATTTTAATGGCAGGGCTTACCTTATATTGTTTTTATAATGGAGCCGAGGATTCTTAAGGGTTTTTAAAAGGGGATGAGATTAATGAAAATGGTGGAGATGAGGAAGCAGGATGTGGCGGAGGATGAATATTTAAGTTATAAAGACAGGATTTGTCTGATGAAGAAAGAACTTGGAGACAAGCCTCGGATTTTTATATGTAATGAATAGAAAAGAGTGTTAAGATCTGTGTATATATTAGAATAAAGCATAAATTAAATCATATATATTCATTTTACTAATAAATAACCTCATCTTTCATAATGAAGGAAACTAAACCTAAACTTATAAGCAAGGAGTGGGATTATGGGAAATATTAGAAGAGTATATAGTTTGAAAGAAAAGACTATGCTGTTAGGGCAAGGAGCTAAAAGAAGAATTTGCAGACTATCTTTCACTTAAAACGATTGAAAATGTAAGGTACTCGTCAGATATGATATAGAGAATCTGGATGAGGCTACCTATAGAAAGTCTCTTGGAATAGTATTTTTCCAGAGCCACCTGTGGACTTGCTTTATGAGGAGAACTTCCCTCTTCTTTCTGATGAAAGGGAGTTTTCCGTAGAATATCTTCCCGTCAGTTTGACCAGAGGAGCTGATAGTGCCATTCAATGTGTGAGAACTCTTAAATAAAGAGGCTGAGCCTGTTATCCGGTCTGCTACTACATATGTAGTAAAGGTCAGCCTCACAGACAAGAATTTGAAGAAATAAAAAGCTTATCCTCATAAACCCTGTGGATTCAAGGGAGGCTTTAAGGGATAAGCCTGATACCATAGTTCCAGACCTTCCCTGAGCCGGAGGATGTTAAAATCTTCAGAAGGCTTTATAAGTATGCCTGAAGATGAGCTTAATGATCTTTACTCATCACTTAACCTTGCAATGACATTTAGGACTTCTTATTTATAAGAAAATATTTTTCAGAAGAAGAAAGCGTAATCCAAGCGTTACGGAGATAAGAATGCTTGATACCTACTGGTCGAGACCATTGCCGCCACACTACCTTCCTTACAGAGCTCACAGAGGTGAGCTTTGAAGAGAATAAGTATACCACACCTTTGGTTACACAGCTTCAATGACTATGAAAAAGAGAATTTTGCCACGCTTTATAAGGATAGAGATGACAAATACATCTGCCTTATGGACATTGCCCTTATGGGGAATGAAGAAGCTAAAGGGAAATGGGCAAGCTTACAGATATGGAAGTATCTGATGAGATAAATGCCTGCTCAATTGTAGTTCCTGTCGAAGAAACTCTGCAGATGGAACTAAGCATACTGAGAGTGGCTCATTTTCTTTAAGAATGAAACACATAACCATCCTACGGAAATGAGCCTTTTGGCGGTGCTGCCCACCTGCCTTGGCGGGGCTATAAGAGATCCCGCTTTCAGGAAGAGGCTATGTATGTCAGGCCATGCGTGTGACGAGGGCCGCAGATCCAACTCTTCCTTTATCTGAGACACGGTAGGCAAGCTTCCACAGAGAAAGATAGTGACAGGAGCGGCGGCGGGCTATAGTTCCTACGGCAATCAGATAGGACTTGCTACCGGTCTTGTAGATGAGATATATCATCCTGACTATGTGGCAAAGCGTCTTGAATTGGCGCAGTCATCGGGAGCTGCAAGAAGGAAAAAATGTAATAAGGAGAATTCAGATCAGGAGACCAGATTATTTTGCTTGGCGGGCGCACAGGGCGAGATGGAATAGGTGGTGCTACAGGCTCCTCAAAATCACATACAACCAAGTCCATAGATACCTGTGGTGCAGAAGTTCAAAAGGAAATGCGCCTACAGGCGTAAGATTCAGAGATTTTTCAGAAGACCTGAAATAACAAAGCTCATAAAGAAGTGTAATGACTTTGGAGCAGGCGGCGTATCTGCAGCTATAGGAGAGCTTGCAGCTGGGTTACATGATGTAACCTGACAAGGTACCTAAGAAATACTACGCTGGACTTGACGGTACAGAGATAGCCATTTCCGAGTCACAGGAGAGAATGGCAATAGTGGTTGACCGCAAGGATGTGGAAGCTATGCTTAAGTTTGCTGATGAAGAGACCCTAGGAGGCTGTAGTTGTGGCTGAAGTAACCAAGGAGCCTCGCCTTGTGATGGAGTGGCGTGGCAAGGAAATAGTGAATATCAGCAGAGCCTTCATAGATACAAACGGAGCAAGAAGCGAGGCTAAGGCTAGGGTGAAGGCACCTGCTCCGGATAGATTCTATGAAAAACCACGATAGGGAATTTGAAGGAAAGAGCCTTAAAGAGGCTTTGGCTTTCTAGTATAACGACTTAAATGCCTGTGGCAAGAAGGGACTTGTTGAGAGATTTGACAGCTCTATAGGAGCCGCCACAGTCACACTCTGCGTTTGGTGGAAAGTTCCAGTTAAGCCCTATTCAGACTATGACAGCCAAGCTTCCAAATGATTTGGGAGAAAGCGATATGGTAACCCTTATGAGCTATGGCTTTGATCCTTATATCTCAAAGGAGAGCCCTTATCACGGAGCTGTCTATGCTGTTATTAACTCTGTAGCAAAGAGATAGTTGCGTCAGGTGGTGACATGAGACAAGATTCACTTCACCTTCCAGGAGTATTTCAAACGACTTGGTGATAAGGCAGAACGCTGGGGAGAGCCGCTTGCAGCCCTGCTTAGCGCATACGAGGCACTAGATGAAGCTTGGACTTGCTTCAATAGGGAGGAAAGGACAGTATGTCAGGAAGCTTCAATGATATAGATGTACCACCAACCCTTGTAAGCTTTGCTGTAGATACAGGAAATGCCAACGACATTATCAGTCCTGAACTAAAGAAAGCAGACAATATCCTTGTTAAATTTGAAATAGAAGAAAATGAGTACAGACTGCCTGTATTTGAAAAGCTGATTGAAGACTATAACAAGATAACTGCCCTCATACATAAAAAGTGCATAGTTTCAGCCTATGCCCTAGGAAGATACGGAATCTCTGAGGCTGTAAGTAAGATGGCTTTTGGTAACAAGCTCGGAGTAAAGTTTGATGAAAGTATTAACGAGAGGGACTACTTTAAGCCTGACTTTAGCGGAATAGTAGCTGAAGTAAGTGCAGGGAAAGCCTTGATGAGGGTAATGAAGTCTGGGCTTAATGTAACAAACTGGTGAGATTACTGACAGTGGGAAATTCAGTTTGCAAATGCAAGTATAGACATAGAGAAAATGCTTAATAGCTGGCAGGAAAGACTGGAAAAAGGTATATCCCTACAAAGACAGAAGAAAGAGGCTGCAAAGCCTGAGGAGAATATCTATGATGTAAGAAAAAGAGGCTGGTTTTGCTCCTGCATCTGAGGGCAAGCTTTTATGTCGCAAAAGAATAAGTGTGGCAAAGCCTAGGGTATTCATCCCTGTATTCCCTGGTACAAACTGTGGTATGACCTTACTAAGGCATTCACAAAGGGCAGGTGGGGAGGTCGAGACAGTAGTATTTAAGGAACCTTAATGCAGAAAAATATCAAGGACTCTGTGGGAAGAATATGTAAGAGCTATAAAGAACTCTCAGATAATAATGTTCCTGGCGGTTTCTCAGCTGGAGATGAGCCTGACGGTTCTGCTAAGTTCATAGCTTCAGTATTTAGAAATCCTCAGATAGCAGAGAGACAAATAAACTCCTTAAAGAGAGAGACGGACTAATCCTCGGTATCTGTAACGGTTTCCAGCTCTTATCAAGCTGGGGCTTGTGCCATACGAGAGAGATTACTGAGATAAAGGAGGATTCACCAACTCTTACAACTAATAAGATAGGCAGACATATATCTCAGTCTGTATACACTAAGAGCGAGTTACCAACAAGTCTCGCTATGGCTATGAATGTAAGCTTGGAGAGTCTACTCCATCCCTGCCTCACACGGAGAGGAAGATTTGTTGCAAAATGAAGAGTGGCTTAGGAAACTGTCTGCAAATGGTCAGATTGCTTTCAGTATGCCGATGTAAACAGCAATGTGGCTACATGGATTGTGCTTTTAATCCATAAATGGCTCATATAACGCCATCGAGGGTATAATCAGTCCTGACGGCAGGGTGCTTGGCAAGATGTGCCACTCTGAGAGAATTGGTAAAAATGTTGCTATCAATATAGTTGGAGAAAAAGATCAGGAGTATATTTGAAAGCGGGTAGAGTACTATAGATAAATAATAATATAAGAGAAGATATCAGGGTAAACTATACTGATATCTTCTTTTTATGTTCTTAAAATATTACAATACAGAGTATAAAAATAGAAATTTTTGCTGAGGCTGAGCACGAGGTAGAGCATAAAAACAACCTGGTTTTTCGAAAATAATAGAAAAATTTTTAGAACCACTTGACAGACCTAAACTATTGTGGTAGTGTATTAAGTGAATAATACAACAAGACAAAAATATACACTTACAAAAAATAGAAGGAGACTGTTATAGCATGAGGGCATTAGATGAAGGCCTGCCTATTTACCCCTCAGCTTATGAACGAAATAAGGCGAAGGATAGTCACTGGGGTGTACAAGGGCAGGAGACAGGATACCATCAGTGAGAGAGAGCTGGCGGCGGAAGCAGAAGTAAATGCAAATACGATGCAGAAAGCACTTGAGTGAACTTGAAAGGGAGGAACTCTTGAGTTACTATGAGAAGCACGGAAGAACAGTTACAGGAGATGTAGAGAAGATTAAGAGTACCAAGAAGGCTATGGCTTGGAAGGAAATATCAAGGTGTATGACCTATAGAAGGAACTCGGATACAGTATGGATGAAATACAAGCTTAATAGCTGACTATAGACTTAAGAGAAAAGGAATGTAAAATGGGAAATATAATAGAGTGTAAGTCACTTACAAAGAGGTATGGAAGGAAGGTTGCTCTTAATGAAATCAACCTAAACTTTGAGGAAGGAAGAATAATAGGGTTTCTAGGACCTAACTGGAAGCGGAAAAACTACCTGATTAAGCTTCTAAAACGGACTTTTTGACACCAAGTTCAGGAGAATTAAGGATAGAGGGAAATCTGCCGGGGATACAGACAAAGTCGATAGTTTTCATATCTTCCGACAAGGATTATCTGGGAGATGAAATGAGCTTTAACGAGTGTACAAAAGCTTTTTGCAGATTTTTATGCAGATTTTGATACTGAGAAGGCATTTTCAATGCTTGCAAGCAAACATAGACTCAATGTAAATTTAAGTTTCTTTCAAAAGGTAACAGAGAAAAGGCACAGCTCATCCTTGTTATGAGCAGGGCTGCAAGGTATATGTACTTGATGAGCCTATTGCAGGCGTGGATCCTGCAGCTAGAGTTATATTCTTAGAACAATACTTAATAATATTAATCCGGTGCGACTGTAATTATAGCGACCACCTTATCTCAGAAATAGAGAAAATCCTTGATGATGAGTATTTATCAAGGAAGGAGTATAGTGCTGAGTGACAGTGCAGAGAATATAGAGAGAAAGAAGGAAAAATCCATAGACGGATTATTTAGGGAGGTATTCGTATGTTAGGTGAAATTAATTAAAAACTGAATTTAGGAATATGGGAAGGCTGCTTTTGTTAATCAACACTATTGTACTTGGTATGCCACCTGCTTTCGATAGTCATAGAGAAGGTCTTTGACTCACGAATTCTTGATGGGACAATATTCAAGTCGGTCGTTGTAATTTTTGCCAGTGTGTATGTAATTTCAATAATTGCAGTAAATATAATCATAGTACTGATGCACAGATTCTACAGAAGAGGTGTACTCTGTTGAGGGCTATCTTACACTATACACTTCCGATAAAGAAGTCGGGCATATACTTTTGCAATGTATATCTTCAGGAATTGGAACAATAATAACTGCAGTGATAAGTGCAGGCTACCCGCTCTTAAGAATTGTAAATAAGATTTTTGCCCAAAACAACCTTACATTTAGTGACTTTATGAATGTATCTGCGAGGTATAACATAACAGGCTACACTATCTTCATATTCGCAATGGGAGTTATTCTATCTGTCTTTTCCATGTTTGCACTTATATTTCTCTGTGTATCTATAGGACAGAACTGGAAGAGCTCATCCGGTGCTTGGCTCCATACTTTCGTACTGAATTACAACTGCCTTTAGCAGATTTTTGGAGTGTTACTGTACTAATTTCTATTTCTAATACAGAACTAGGGAAAACATTATTTGGAGTAGATAAACTTCCGGGAGAAGTACTTAACGCTGTATCATTTTGTGGAGTTATCAGTGAGTTAATAGGCATAGCGATTATGTCGGGTATTAGTATATTTATGATGAAGAGAAGGCTGGATTTACAGTAAAAGGATTAAAACATATAATTTAATAGTGACAGCTGTCAAAAATGTCTCTAAACTACAGATGTAGAATAGAGGGCATTTATTTATATGTGGAAATTTTTAGCTTTTAAACGAGGGAATTATCTGATAGAATATAGTGTGATGAGAGTACCGGATGTTAATAATGTTTATAATGTTTATAATGTGAAGAGTCTGCTATGTACAAGAATATTTTTGTTTGATATGGGTAATGTAATTATGGATTTTTCACCGGATTATATTCTGTCTATGTATACGAAGGATGTTAAACATTAACTTTCTAAAATATAAAATTATATATACTGATGCTTGGGCAAGGTCAGATAAAGGAGAACTTATCAGAAGAGGGAATATATGAAGAAACTGTTAAAAACCTTGATGAGGAGTATCATGAGACTTGCGAAAGAGGTGATTTTTGGCTGGTATAAACACAAAACGGACAGCAAAGAAATGTATGAACTTATGAGGGACTTAAAAATAAGGGATACAAGCTGTATCTATGTTCAAATGCAGCTGAGTCTTTTTCATAAATATGAAGACAGCATAGAGGCATTTAAGTTATTAGAGGCAAAAATAGTATCAGCAGATATTAAGATGGTTAAGCCGGATAGAAATTTTTGAATATGTATTAAATACATATAACTTAAAAGGCGGAAGAAATGTTTTTATTGATGATTTGGCAAATAACATAAGAGGTGCTTATGAGATGATGGTATGGGACAGTTATCAATATAATGGAAATGTGGGACTCCTTAGAAAATACCTGGAAAGAGTAGGGATAATATAGATTAAATTTATAAAAATCTAAAAACACTGTATTTATTTCTAAAAATTTGTTATGCTATAAAAAGTATGAATAAGTACTAGAGTTAGAGGGTGAATTTAAATGACTATTTATTCTGTTTTTCGTTGCTGGGTGGACTTGCATTCTTCCTTTTTCGGTATGAATGTACTCTCCGGCAGATCTTGAGAAAGTAGCTGGTGGAAAACTTGAGACAAGTCTTGAAAGCTTACATCCAATGTGATATGAGCCTTTTCTTAGGAGTAGCTATCACTGTTGCATTACAGTCGTCATCAGCACTTACGGTTATGTTGAGTCAGGCTTGTAAACTCCGGGATTATTACACTTTCACAGACAATCTTCGTTATATTTGGTGCGAGATGTTGGAAAGACAGCTACATCTTGGCTGCTTTCCTTAAATAAAGTATACAAACAGATAACTTTTTCATATCATTATTAAAGCCTGCTAACTTTTCACCTATAATGGCCTTTTGTTGGTGCATTTATGATGATGGCTTGTAAGTCACAGAAAAAAGAAAAATCTGGGTACAGTGCTTATAGGCTTTGCGCTTCTTATGCATGGAATGGGAATGATGAGCGATTCCATGTCTCCACTCTGCTAAGATGCCTGAATTTACAAGTGTACTTACAGCTTTTAACAATCCGATTATCGGTGTATTGATAGGTGCTGTATTCACAGGAATTATCCAGTCTTCTGCGGCTTCAGTCGGCGTACTTCAGGCACTTTCACTTCACAGGCTCAATTACCTTTGGTATGGCTATTCCTATTATCATGGGTGAGAATATAGGAACCTGTGTGACTTCCTCCTTTCATCAATCGGTGTTAAACGAGGATGCGAAGAGGGTTGCTATTGTGCATATAAAGCTTTAATATTATCGGTACTGTAGTCTGTCTTGTGATATATTTCCTGCTCAGATATCTGGTACAGCTTACAATTTTTGACAAGCCTATCAGTATAATTGCAATAGCTGTTTTCCATACAAGTTTTAACTTATTTACTACTTTTATCCTGCTTCCATTTAATAAGATTCTTCTAAAGATAGCTTATGCTGTGGTTAAGGATGAGGGAGCAGAGAAGGAAGCAGAGAAGGAAGTGCTTTTTGACGACAGGCTTTTACTTTTCTCAGGGCTTGCTATTTCTCAGGCAAGTAAAGTTAAGGAAATGAGCCGCCTTGCAAACGAAAACATTCTGACGTACAATGGAGAACTTTCAGAATTTCAGTAAAAGAAGAGTGAAGAAATTAAAAAGGCGGAAACAAAACTTGATTACTTAGAGGGATGAGATAGGGTACCTTTCTTATAAAGCTGTCTTCAAAAGAGGTGAATACTATAGAAGGTAATACTATCTTTGAGATGCTTCATTCAATCAATGACTTTGAGAGAATCGGTGACCATCATATAAATATGAACAAAATAGCAAGGGACATGGATGCGAAGGGGCTTAAGTTCTCAGATTCAGCTCTTAAAGATTTTTCAAGTTCTTCATCAAGCCCTCAGTGAGATACTTGATATGACAGTAGAGTGCTTTGCTAAAGATGATGAACAAAAGGCTGCGGAAATAGAACCGCTTGAACAGGTGATAGATGGACTTACCAAAGAGATGAAGGACAGGCATATAAAAGCGTTTGCAAATGGGAGTATGCAGTGCGGAACTTGGGATTTTGCTTACCGATATAATTTCAGACTGTGAAAGAGTCTCAGACCATTGTTCAAACATTGCAGTTTGTATTATCCAGAGTAAAACATCTTCATTTGAAACACATAGTTTACTTAAATGATTTGAAAAGCAGTAATAGTCCGGTATTTATATCAAGGTATGAGAACTATAAAGAAAATATAAACTTTCAAGTGGAATTGTGTAATATTGTCTTGATTTTGACAAATTTAAAAAGTATAGTCTTAGATGACTGATTAGTATCAGCTAATTAATGGAATGAAGGTAGAATGATGTTTTAGATAAGATAGGGAAGAAATGATGACTGTTGGTGTGGAAGTAGGAATAAGTACAAACATTGTCATCAGTTATTTGACAAGAAACTTGCAAGTCTTAAAGCTATGGGACGCAAGATACCTACCCATAAAATGATTAAAATCCTACTCAAATAGAAGGCATTAGAAGCGAGGTAAGGTCAATAATGCTATACTGGACGAGTTGCAGCTAAAAATTAAACTTGGAATGAGTACAGAAGAAATTAATTCTATAGTTGTAGAAGCAACAGCCAGGCTTGGTGGGATTGCAGCACCGCTTAATTATGAGGCTTTCAAAAGAGTGTTTGTACTTCTATTAACGATCAGGTGAAATGTCATGGTATTCCCATCTGAAGAGGATGTTTTTGGAAGACGGTGACATAATAAATGTAGATGTAACTACTATATATAAGAGATTTTATGCAGATGCATCCAGGATGTTTCTTATAGGAGATGTGCTTCCTGAAGACAGGAACTTGTGAAGGTGGCTAGAGGCTATAGATATAGGTCTTTCTGCGGTAAAGCCTTGGGCCTGCCTTGGAGATGTAGGCCAGGCAATCAATGAGTTTTGCTAAAAAGCATAAAGCTGTTCTGTTATAAGAGAAATCAGTGGACGTGGGGTTGGCATAAGAATTTCATGAGAGTCCATGGGTGAGTTATGTAAGTAAAAAGAAAAATACAAACTATGTACTTGCTCCAGGGATGGTATTTACCATAGAACCGATGATAAATGAAGGAAGGGCTGAGATATTCATAGACGAATCAAATGAATGGACGGTATATACGGAAGACGGCTCCTATTCGGCGCAATGGGAGGTAACAGTGGCAGTTACTGAAAATGGGTATGAAATCTTAGCATCATAAATAATGGCGAGGTATAAAATGAGGAAAAAGTTAAAAAGGCATTACCGGTATTTATTGTGGCTCTTTCACTTACATTTTTCATTTAATTTATTGGGAAGGAATCGCAGCAGAAAATAGTACCGTACAAAAACAGAAATAAACGGAAATTCCATCACAACCGGAAGTGCAATTACGACCGGAGGTGCAGTGAATGTGCCGACTCCCGGCAGGAATTACTGCAGAACCACAGCCATTACAACGCCAGGCACTATGAGAGAGATGAGCAGAAAAATCCTAATGTAGAAATTTTTGATGAATTTGATGTTAAAGGTATTTCTTACCAGGTGGCTGAAATAAAGTCAGGCAAGATATATGTCGCAGGAGTTACCAGGATTATTAATGATAGGGCAGCAACGGTATACATACCTAAAAAGGTAAAGTATAAGGAGAGAATGATTGTTAATTCCATAGGAGAGGGACTGTTTCTCGATGTATGGAAAGACTTAGAGAAAGGTAGTAATTGCACGCGGATATTAAGTATATTGAAAAGATGCTGTTGAGGATGCCGCAAAACTTGGCAGGTGAATTATAAAAGTAATTTTTCTTAGTAAGGTTGGTATGCATTTAAGGGTGTCGGCTAATAAACTTGTGATAGAAGTTCCCAAGAAAAACTTAAAACTTATAAAAATTATTTGTAAATAAGGAATGATCAGGGTTAAAGCAATAAGGGGCTATTAAAAATAGCTTGCAATTAAGGAGACTATAGTGAGTGATTTTGTATTAAGCTGTTGTTCTACTGCTGAGTTTAGCAGCTTCGCATTATGTTAGAGAGAGATATTAATGTTATTCCAGTTTCATTTCATTATTGATGGAGTGGAACATTTTAGAGACAGAACAATGCCGATAGATAAGTTTATAGAAATTGAGAGAAGGCAAAATGACGGCCACCTCGCCTGCAAGTGTCGAAGAATATAAAAGCTTGTTTTTGAAGAATTTCTGGAACAGGGGCAAAGACATTTGCATCTTACACTTTCTTCAGGTATTTCTAAAACATAACGATTCTGCGATACAGGCGAAGATGAACTGATGAAAAATTATCCTGAAGAAAGACAGTATGTAGTGGACACCTTTCGGTTTCATCAGGTGTTGGACTTATGATGGATAAGTTGGCAGTTTAAAGAGATGAAGGTAAAAGACATTGATGAAAATAAGAGAATTTGCGGAAAATAATAAGCTCAGATTGAATCATTGGTTTTTCTCAACTGACTTGACATATTATGTAAGAGGAGGCAGAATATCAAAGGCAGATGGAATTGTTGGAAATATACTAAACATCTGTCCTTTGATGACTGTAAATAATGAGGGCAGGCTTATATTTAAGGATAAAATAAGGAGAGAAGAAAAAGTATGTAACAGAATAGTTGAAAATAATGGAAAAAGCTTGCGGATGATGGGAATAAGTATTCTGATAAATGCTATATTTCTATGTCGGCTTGTTTAGAAGACGCTCAACAGGTTTATACATCTTATTAGAGAAAGATTTCCTTATATAAAGGGAAAATTCTTATAAATAATGTCAGTACAACGATTGGAACACACAGGATATGGGACTGTTGCATTATTTTTCTGGGGTAAGGAGAGAGGCGAGTATATTGGCTACTCGCCTTTTCTGTGATATATTGGTATGGCGAGGGATGAAAAGGGGTCTTTTTATGCCTAAAAACAAGGTAATTTTAAAACGAGAGGTGAAATTAATGCGAGTTAAAATCACACAGCATCTTTACAAATTAAACAGCGTAACTACAATACGATGAAGGAAGAAACTTCATCCTGAAAGAATGGAAACAAAGTATTGCAGATTCTGCAAGAGACATACTTTACAAAGAAACAAAGTAATTGTGTTTGGTTGAAAGGAAGTGTAGAATGGGAGACATAGCGAATAAGACTACTGAGGTGTAATCCAAATCAGGTTTTCTCAGGAGGTCAGAGTCAGGAGTTTTGAAGATAATCTGGCCAAGCAAAGGGTCCTTACAAAAGGTCAGTTGCCGTAATAGCAACAACTATTGTACTTGGAGGAGTAGTCGCCATATTGATTTGGGCATCCAGTGCTTAATCAATGGAGGTTCTTTAATATTAGGTGATTATATGGCAGAAACTGGTGGTGCGTGAGTGCATGCTTACTCAGGATATGAGAATGCAGTCAAGATGACATTGAAACGCAACTATCAAAAGCGAGAGTTTACAGGACGAGATGAAAAAGAGAGTTCTCGTGCCGACTGAGAGAAGTTACCATAATTAGAGTGGTAAGGAAAGTAGAAGACAAACCTACATAAAGAAAACTTTACCCCAGTTATGTTTTTCGATTAATAAATGAATGATGAAACCTGGTATATTATCAGGAATACAAGGAGTTACAGGGTTTGTTGAGTACGGCTCCTAAACCTGTTCCGCTTTCCGCTGAAGAGATGGCTAAAATGCTTAATGCAGGACGCAGTTCTGTAGAAGCAGATATTGAGACAGGTGATTGGGTAGGATATTTACAGAATAGTGGCAGGATATGGAAGGCGAGGTTATCGAGGTTAATCTTGATGAGAGACTTGTTACGGTGAGTATTGATTCCATGTCAAGAGATATGCCGGTGAGATTAGTTTCACAGATATCAAGAAGATTTAACGGAGGTTATGATATGGCTAAGAAGGTCGAAGGTTATATAAAATTACAGATCCCTGCAGCGAAGGCTACACCAGCCCCTCCTGTAGGTATGCCACTTGGACAACATAGATTGTTAATATTTGTCCAGTTTACAAAGGAGTTCAATGCGCGTACAGCTAAGGATGAGGTATGATTATCCCTGTAGTTATTACTGTATATGCTGACAGAAGTTTTAGTTTTTGTTACAAAGAGCTCCTCCGGCACCTGTTCTTTTTAAAGAAGGCAGCAAGATTGAAAGCTGCATCAGGGTGTACCTAACAAGAATAAGGTAGCTAAGTTCCTTCTTCTGAGGTGAAAGATTGCAGAGCTTAAGATGCCAGACAACAATGGCATCAAGCATTGAGAGGCTATGAACATAGTATAGCCAGCACAGCTGAAGTATGGGTATTGTTATAGAAGACTAGGTATTAGTCGTGATTATTTGATAGTGTGGTGGGAGACTGCAGAAACAGTCGAACAGTTAGACATCACATGGGAGGTTTTAATAATAGAAAAGGAAAGAAATATCAGGACGCAGCGAAGCTTGTTGAAAAAAGACTAAGGCTTACGATACAGGAAGAAGCAGTAGAACTTGCAAAGAAGACAGCTGTGAGCTAGAATTCGATGAAACCATCGAAGCACATATCGAGACTCAGCGGTGTAGACGGTCGTCACTGATCAACAGATCCGTGGTGCTGTAGTGCTTCCTCACGGAACAGGTAAGACTGTCCGTGTGCTATATTCGCTAAAGGGTACAAAGCTTGATGGGGGCTCAGGCAGCAGGAGCAGATTTTGTTGGTGGCGAAGAACTCGTTCAAAGATCAGGACGAAGGCTGGTTCGATTTTGATGTAGTTGCTAGCTACTCCTGACTTATGATGGGTGTTGTGGGCCGTCTTGGCCGTGTGCTCAGTCCTCAGGGACTTATGCCAAACTAAAGCAGGAACAGTAACTATGGATGTTGCAGGCCGTTAATGATATTAAGGCAGGTAAGATTGAATACACGTCTTGATAAGGCCAACATTGTACATCATGCCGGTTGGAAGGCATCTTTTACTAAAGAGCAGCTCGCAGATAATTTCACACTTATGGGCGCTATAATAAAGGCAAAAGCCGGCTTCAGCTAAAGTAGTATTTAAAAGTGTAACAATAAAGCTACAATGAGCACAGTATCAAAATACATCGTCTAAATTGGTAGGCTAATTGGTAAAAGTTGACATTTGGGCGGTGAGAAGCCCTTTTACCTTTACATCGCGCATATATGGCAACCTGTTATTTAACAGGCTGCCTGATAAATCAGGAAGCATTTTATTCTTATCATTTAACAAAGGCGAGTTTGTAAAGAATACATATTTATTTGAGAGATTATAAGAGAAGAGTTGTCAAAGCTAATATACTCATCATTTGATAAAACAAGAAATGGAGGAAATATGAGGAATAAAGGAGAATTTATTAAAGAAACTTGGTGGTGCTAAAGATGATGACCGAGGCAGGCCGTCAAAAGGTTAATAGAGATTTTTCAATTCCACTTCTAATTGAATTTTGCCCAACAGCTTTACAGTACTGTTGATTCTGTTATCGTTATGGCAAATATGTGGGTGATAGAGCCTTGGCGGCTATTGGAGCAAGTGGAGCCTTATGTATTCCTTCTTATGGTTTTATTCATAGGGATATCCATGGGAGCAGGAATTCTTTGTTTCACAGTATTTTTGCGAAGACAGGAAATGTTATCAAGACTATAGGCAATGCAGATTATACTCAATGCCATAAAGCATTCTCATTATGATTGCAGGGAGTCTTATTCATAAGACCTTTTTGGAGCTCTTGCAGACACCTGAGCAAATCCTTGATATGGCGGTTAGCTACACTATGATTAGCTGCTTAGGCATAATGAGGTACAAGCTATTACAATATTCTTTCCGGACTGTTAAGGGGATGGGTGACTCTGTAATGCCGCTTCTTTATCTCATCGTTTGTACTGTAGTAAATATCATCCTTGATATTATATCTTTGTTGAATACTTGGACTGGGAGTTGCGAGGTGCAGCCTATGCACAGCTATCATTTCTCAGATAATTTCAGCAATTCTCTGTTATCTGAGGGATGCTTAAGATGAAAGATGTGCTGACCCTTGATATAAATGCATTTAAGTTGGATGGAACACTGTCAAGGCATCTCATAAAGCTGGGACTCCCTGTCAGGGATTACACAGGCCTTATTTGCAGTAGCAGCTATATTTATGCAAAAGTGTAACAATACCTTCGGAACAGTATTTATAGCAGCATCCACAGTGGTTATGAGGGTGGACGGTTTCTGCAATGGCTTCTAACTTTTACCTTTGGTACAGCTATGACAACCTTTTGTTGGACAGAATATTGGTGCTATGAAGATTGACGAGGGTTTAGAAGGGAACAAAGGAGGGACTTAAAAATTGGTGTCACTACATCTGTAGTCTTAGTTGCCCTGATACTTCTTTTTGGAAAATTTCTAATGGGACTATTCACCAACTCCGAAGAAGTTATTAATCGTAAGTTATGAAATGATGTGTATATTGGGAATAGGCTACATCAGAGTCGCCATCAATCAGATACTTTCAGGTACAATAAGGGGGGCAGGAGATACTATGACTCCTATGTGGGTAGCACTGGCTACAACAACTGTTATCAGACTTCCAATTGCCTATGGAATGGCATATCTTACAAGAAGTGAGGCTCTTCCAACAGGAGAACCGAGAAGCATATATTATTCACTTGTTATTTCCTGGGTTATGGGAGCTGTCATTACAGCCATCATTTATAAGGTGGGGCGTTGGGCAAGAGAGAGCAAGAATTGGCGGCAAGATAGTGGATATTTCAAATATGTAATAAAACCGCACCTGGTTGGAAGGGTGCGGTTTTTAGAGTTGATAGATTTAACAGAAATTTTTGTAAGGATTGCTCCTAATCAAAGTATAATTAATAACTGTGTCCATTTCAAGGATTCTTCGACAAATAACAAAAGTTCTATAAAAATGCAAATTAATAGAGATAGTTAATAAAAATGAAAAGAGGTCGAATAGACCTCTAAAAGTCCTAAAACCTTATTAAGGAAGGCTATTCCAACGATTTCCTTTAAAATATCATGAGCTGTCCTAATAAAGCAGGGACAGGCTTCAAATAGAATGCTGCTATCATCTAATATCTTAGGCACATCACTCTGGCTTTGAAAAGTCATAGCCAAGCAATTCTCTACAAGAACGGTGGTACTGAGCCTTCTTGAATTTCTCTAAGAATTCAGCCCTCTTGGCGTTAAGTATACTCCTTTTGTTCCTGCTGGTTCTCACCGGTGTTGCCGTACTTCACTGCAGAACCAGCATTGCCCCTATGATTGCGCCACAGGTTTCGCCCACCCAGACCTCCACCAAAAGCAGAAGAAACTTTGAGGTGCATCTTCCTTCTGACAAAACCAGGTCCGTCCACTTCATTCGCCCATTTATTATCTGGGAACAGTCAACTCCCTTCATCAGAAAGAATCAGCTATATTTTCTGTAGCTCCATCTACCTCCTCGATTATAAGTTTTTAATCATTGTACCATAAAAGAGAAAAGTAATATCTTAATAATAGATATATATTATAAAAAGACTGTGTTTATTGCTATAACCAATAGAGTTAATTCATTCTCTTGGGGATTTTTGAAACCAGCCTAACGCGTTCTTCCTGTTCTATAAGCTCCTTTTATGCTCCACTAGACAGGAAATGCCAAATACAGCAACTATTGCACTGATAACTAAGCTACTTATATATAAAGAAAGAACGAGTGCGACTATACCGACTATCAAAAATATAGGCCATATGAGAAATAAACACTCACCTTTAACCACTACTACATGGAAAAGACCGATTAGAAGAGTAGCTGCGCAGATAATAAAACCTGAGTAATTCATGTTGTCCTCCGTAAGCTGTTATAGAATAAAGACTTCATATATTGGTATGTAGCTTATTATAGTATAGATTAAGATAAAGTTTGAAGATACAACGCCAAATAAAGCCAACAAATTTAACACAAATCATAAAGATTTTCATAAAGATCACGAAATATGAATATTGAGCGCATTTTTAATTTAGGGGTGTATCATATATATAAGGTTACAAAAGAGTTACAAAAATACTTAATAGTAATTCATTATGAAACAGTTCCTGTTTTTCCGATTATCAATACTTAATAGGGCGGGCAAAATAAGATAATACGGAAAAATAAACAAAAAGTTTTCAAAAGGTGTTAAGTTTTTATCTCCTAACCGATATAGTAAGTGTAAAGTCAAAAACTATAAATAGTTATACAGATTATCCTAGCGTACAGAGGATATGAGAGATAGCGAGGCCAGGGATGGCGAAGGGAGATATTCTAGCGTACATAGAAAGTATCCCGTCAATAATAAGGAGGTTATTTAATTATGAATTTCAAAAAGACAATCGCAAAGTCACTCGTTGTAGCTATGGCACTTGGAATGGTTCAGTAGCTAACTTACAGACAGCTAGGCAGCAGCAAATGCAATTACATTTGAAGGTGCAACAGAGATTTGCAAAATCAACAGGCCTAAGTTCTGGGGCGTTGCTAAAGTAGATGCTAAGGGTGAGAGGAAGTGTTAAAAATTGGAGATAAGTCCTATAAAGATAACAAACATTCAGGAATATGCTGATGAGATAGATGCATATGGAGCACTTAAGGGTAAGGCAGGAGTTCTTGCTGTAGGTGATAAGGCAGTTCAGATGGTGATTGGAGGTTTTAGAGCTTCCAGCAGCTGAAACAACACAGGGTACAGCTTAGCAAAGCCTGTAGCAGCTGTAAGGGATTTAAGCCTCGCTAATCAATTAGGTGGAGATGTGGTTACCTTGCAGCAAAGCATTGGTGAAAAGCAGCCTAAGGGAAGTTGGACTTACAGCAAGCAAAGCTTCAATTGAAGTTAAGTTAAATGATGGAAATTAGCAGATTTCATAACTTTCTTTGGTGGAATGACGCTGCAGCAGTTAACAAGAAACTTAAGGTATACGGTCAGAATGGTTCAACACTTACATTTAGATTAAAGGGAACTGCTGCAACTTGGGCAAGTAAAGAGTCTAAGGTTAAGGTTGCTGCACAGGCAAAGGCTCCTTCTGTAAAAATTGATATCACAAAGGAGACTACTAGCATTAAGACTGGTATGGAGTATCAGGTGGTTCAGGCTGGTGCAGCTGTAGGTATGATTGGAAGGCTATCTACAGAGAAGAAAGGTGTTTCTCTTGCAGCTCTTAGTTTAGGAAATGCTGAAGCTAAAGAGTATCTTGTAAGAACCAGCTGCTACAGGTAGAGACTTGCTTCTAAGGCTTGCTAGAATTACAGTTAATAAGCCAGCTACAGCGTTAACAATGCCTTCAGGCAATAAGTTCACATCTACAGGAGCAGCTATTGGTAACTATGCAGTGGTAGAGTCAAATCTTGCTTATGATATCACCAAGGTGCTAGTCTTAAGGGCATTAGTGCTGCTGATCTTGAGATATGCTTTGAGTTAAAAGATGGTACTGCAGCAGATAAAGGTTAAGTGGGGCACCTGCCAAGGCTTCTAAGGATCCTGTAAAGAGGCAACCTCTAAGGCTACTCTTAAGTACTCAGCTACTGCTAAGGATAATACTTGGGACAAATGATGAGAAGACTAAACTTTTTGTTAAGACTTGCAGGCACAAAGCAGACTAAGGAAAAATATAGCTACCAGTCAGGTGTTTCTGCCGGGAGCAGTTATGGCCTTAGCAATGTGCACAGACATTTACATTTAATGCTGTAACTCCTACTGATGCTGTTGCTACAAAAGATACTGCGACTTCAGCTATCTGATTAGGTTGCACAAGGTACTGCAGCTGTTGTTAAAATCGATGCTATGTCTCAGGTTGTGAAATCCTAAGGGTGGTTCACTAAGATTAAGGCAACAAAAGGCATTACTCAAAGGTGTTACAATTAAAAGCAGGTAAGGTTGAGCCCCTGCCACAGGTAAGGTTGAAATAACGGTTAATATCAGTAAGGCTGCATTCAAGACTGAAGTTACAGCTTCTGAAGCTGAATTTACGTACAGTTTGAAGAATAAAGGATTCATTCTAAGATTAAGATTGACAAGAAGAACTAATTTGATTTTCAATTACAAAACTAAATTATAATAATTTGCTCAACCGAATTTCCGGTTGGGGTTTTTAATTATTACAAATAATGTTAAATAATAGTAGCATTCAGATATATTTATAAAAAGGACGAGTGATAGAAGTAAAGTGTTAGCCCTTTTTATAAATTTTTACAAATACTGGTATACTACCTGTCTTTGAGTTAAGATAAAATAGTGCTAAGCCACAGATTAGAATCATAGCTTGCATTTTTATTTATATCATCTTCATTATTGAAAAAATATAATGTCAATGGAGTTTTGTATTCATAGCTAGTTTCTTTATAAACTCTGAACTGCGTGTAAGTGTACTCTCTCAGAATATCTGTCACAAACTAGATTTAAAATGAGACTTGAAAGGAATGAATGGGATAAGACGGAAAGGCAGAGATAACAAGGGATAGAGCGAGATTTAACGGAGACAATTTTTAAGAGTTTGTGACAGCAATAATGAGAAAAAACGGTCAAAATTTCATTTCAGTTTTTGAGGTGATGGAAAATAAGAGGATAATCGGCTGAAAGCGTTGATAACACGGCGTTTCGAGTTGATTATCCTATGCTTTTTCCCCGATATCCAAAAAGTAGGTGACAAATCGGAACGCGTGCGGAAGTGTGCGAACGGAGCGTGCGAAGCGTGATTTTGGCGTGCGAAAAAAGAGGGGAGAGGGCGAAAAGCTACTGTTTATCAGCGTTCGAGAAAAAGAAACGCAAGAAAAGAAAGCGTGCGAAAACGAGGAAAAATAGGGCAAAAAAATGAGTTGGATCAATGGGACAAAAATAGCACTTTTAAAAATGGTTGTCCCATTGGCTTATTTTCAGTGCTTTTGAGACTTTTTATGTAAAAAATACTTTTAATGAGGTAACGGGACAAAGTAAAAGAGTATTATTCATATTTATAACAAAAATGAATAAATATAAAACATAATAAAATGCGCAGTTAACCCTGAATAAACCAATTTTAATAATATCATATAATATAGTATTTTTATTTTAAAAGTTGGTGAATTAGATTTTTGCTTTGTGTTGCTTTTCTGCTTTGAATTGAGCAATAGCTAGAAGCTCAAATTTATCTTCATCAGACATAGTTCTAAACAAATCAATAAAGCAACTTCGTAGATATCTTCAATGGTTAAAAGTATTTTCAATAGAATAATCTCAGTTAAAAAGCCATTCCATAGAACATCCTAAAATTTTTGATAATTCTAGAAGAGCTGATGAGGAAGGTAAGTATTTATCATTTTCAATACAACTCAAATTACCAGAAGATATAGATGTTTGCTCTTGGATTTGAAGCTGAGTGATACCTATTTCTTTCCCGCCTATTTTTAATTCTTTTACCGACACTTAAAGTTTTCATAATCCTCCATAAAAGATTTATAACTAAACTAAAAAAATAAAAATTAAGCTATATCAGGTTTTAAGCTATTGTTTTTCGGTAGAAGGGATAATGTTTGTTTGCCTCTTCTTTTTGATCTGTAGCTTAAGTTCTGCAAGCGCAGTTAGATCATCTATATCATCATCAGGTAAAAGATGAAAAAGCTCCAAAAGATAAGATATAGATGTAGGAACATCATTATCAATTATATTCTCCGTAAAAAGGAGAGGCGCCACTAAGGATATAATCACTTGTGCAATCTAATATACTACAAAGTTGTATTAATGTTTGGAATTGATGGAAATCTATTCCCATGTTCAATGTCACTCATATTTCCAGAAGAAATACCCGTAGTATTCTTAATATCAGTCTGTGTTAATCCTAATTCTATTCTTCTATTTTTATTCTCTCACCTATTTCTTTTTGCTGTTGTGAGCATAGTACCTCCAATTTTTATCTCCTAAAACGGAAAAAAAGTTGATTGACATTCTCCTTTATAGGGAGATATAATAATTATAGAGTTTACTAAACTCAAAAACGAAAACAAAAATAACACAAAAATAACTTAGGCAATATCTAAACAGCCGTTCGGCTAGTGGGTTCCCACAATGGGGATATAACAAAAAGGCAGTTATGACTTCCATAATGACAATATTTAGGGGTAGTGAGCGAGTACCAGTCGCAGCTACCCGATAAAGTGAAATCAACCAAGCACAACCTTATTGTTATTCTCAAAATAGTTGTCATAAAAGCCTAAGTTATTTTAACACAAAAAGGATTTCAAAAGCCATAGATTGAGTGTTAAACTACAATCCAAATAAAGAAAAAGAACTAAAAAATAAGCAGTGAGGTGATGTTATTGAGGAAAGGAGCAAAGTATAGGGAGTATACAAGCTTTGGCAAGGAGATTAAAGAAAGCTCTGATAGATAAAAAATATGACGGCAGTAGAATTAGCTAATAAGTTAGGGTATTAAGCCACAGTATCTGAACAGTATCATACACGGTGTTGTGATTACTGAAAAAATATAGAAAAAAATCATTGAGATACTGGACTTAGCAGCTTGAAAGGGAGTGTTGAATGGCTAAAAATATTTTTAACACTTAATGAAGCTGCAGAGCTAGAAGGTTCAAACTATGAAACCATAAAAAGAAGATTCAAAGAGCCTCTGGAGGGTATAAAAGCTTCTAAAGAAACCAATGAGAATGGGGGTAAGGAGAGAGTAATGATAGCCCTATCTTCCCTATCCCCAAAAGCAAAGGCGGCATACGCTGAGAGGGTGAAACTTAAAAAACTTGCAGAAAAAGGCAGCAGTGATAAGGCTGAGTCTAAAAAGGAAGAAAAAGCCCTGGTATGTGGATACCGATGTGGACTGGTTTACGGAAGTATATAAGAAGGAATACTACAGGCTATGGAGCTTGGCAACATCATAAGAGGAATTTCTTGATTATGACGAAACCGGAAGGACTGAGTTTGCTGACACCTTTGCAGCCGAAAGACTTGGAAAGGACAAGAGGACACTTTACAGATATACCAAGGCTTACCTCACAGCTTCCGCCTGGGCTGACAGACTTCATAAGGAAGACGGAGGAAATTATGAGTGTTTCAAAGTGCTTTGTCTTTGCAGAAAGCCTAAAAATGCAGGAACATTTCCAAGCTTTACTCCGGAAGTAAAAGCAGTCAATTAAAAATATATGGTTTAATGAGGGACTTTTGCACGAAACCAAGGCACAAGGGAAATGCTTTATGACAAGCTTACGGCATTAAAAATATCAACAACTGGGAAAAAGATACCAAGCTACCAGTCGGTTACAAGGTATATAAGCTTCCTTATGGAAGATGAGAACATGTAATGCTTGGTATCTTGCAAAGCAGGGGAGAGCGTGAATACCGCGGAAATGTTATGGTTAAGGCGGAAAGAAACACAAATGACCTTAAGGTTATGCAGGTATTGATGGGTGACGAGCACACCTTCGACTGCTGGGTATCATATAAGCACCCTAACGGAAAGGTTACGGCAGTAAAGCCTAAACTTGTTGCCTGGGTAGATATTAAATCAAGGATGATACTCGGTGATGTGATGTGCAGGGATGCAAATAGTGAGACACTTAAGGAGTCGCTTTTGAAGCTTCTGTATCACGATGCCGGAAGCGTACCGCAGTACATCTACATTGATAACGGTAAGGACTACACATCAAAGAGAATGACAGGCTTTGCAAGAAATGACAGGCAGAGAGCACACTTTGATGATGCCACAGAAGGCTTTTACAAGTCGATAGGGATTGAAGATTACCACAGGGCACTTCCTTACTATGCCTGGACTAAAGGACAGGTTGAGAGATTCTTCGGCACTGTCTGCAAAAAGTTTGTAAGGTGGTTTAAGAGCTATACCGGAACTCTTACAGGCTCAAAGACTTCAGATAAGATAAGTAAGGACATAAACGGAATGTTGAAAGGGAGAACTGCTTACCATAGAGGGAGTTTTATGAAAAATGGCAGAACTGGGTAAAGGAAGTCTATGCGGTAAGCGTGCAGGGCGGTCTTAAAGGCACAGGGAGAGAAGTACACTACCCCTCTTGGCTGCTTTGAAAATGCTGAAAGATATATGAAGGCAGTACCGCCTAAGAGCTATGCAACGCTTCTTATGATGAAATCAGAGAGAGACTTGTAAGGAATGTAGGTGTAAAGGTTGGAAGCCTTACCTACAGATCTGATGAACTCTGCCAGTATATCGGGCAGCATCGTGGACATCAAGTATGACATTCACGATATGCAGACAGTCTACATATTTAAGAACGGCAAGCAGGTATGTGAGGCTTATGCCCAGGAGCTTATGACATTTGTAAGTCCGGACGGAGTAGAGCAGGATGCATTAAAAGGAACATCTTGGCAGACAGAAGAGACAGCTTAGAGAGACAGGGAACTGCTTAGAGGCTAACATACCATTTGAAGAGTTAAATGCCGGATATGTGGGATTTTCTTCCACAGTAGGCGGAATTGACCTGATGATAGGAAAGAAGCCTGAAAAAGAAGGAAATAAAGAATAATGTTATATCTCTTCAAAGGATACTACCTATAAGAACGGATTCAGGAAGCAGGAAGACAGTAACGGAAATGGCTACATTAATAGAAAAGCTGCAGAAGCATTAAAGGATTTAAAAGCTTTGTAGCAAAAAGATTAGAAAGGGGACTTGTTATGGTGGCGGAACAGCTTTATACAGAGGAGAGGGAACTTAGGGATATTGTACAGGATATTCTTTTCCAAAATGGACATAACCAAGGCAGAGCTTGCTGAAAGGCTTTCGGAAATGGGAGAAGTCAGGGTATACAAGGTCTACCATAAGCAAAATATTTATCAGGAAAAATATGACTCTAACCCGGAAGGGATTGAGGCAGCACTTTGGGAGTTTGTACGAAGTGTTGAAGGGGATGAGCAAAACAATGGAACAGGCTTGAGGTCAAAGACTGAATACTTTGAATCGGCTGACTTTGTAAATACTTTAGGCATATGCCGTTCCTGCCAGGAAGACATGGCTCTTGGGATTGTGGTTGCAAAGTCAGGCTATGTGCAGACACAGCTTAAAAAAGTACGCTAAGATGCCGAGTCGCCTATATAGAGTGTGATGACACCCATAGCATGCAGGGGATCTTGTTGAGGCTATAGAAAAGGAAATAGGAATGCCGCAGGGGCAGGAGGCACTATATGGAGCAGAGTGAACCGCATAAGGGACTTCTTTAATACAAATGAAGGCTATCTGCTTATCATAGACGAAGCCGACAAGCTGATAAACAAGTATACCCAAAAGAAGATGGAAATAATCAGGGGAATATATGACCAGGCAGATGTCGGTATAGTTGTTGCAGGAGAGCCAAGGCTTGAAGCTGAAATAAAAGGCAATCTTGTACGCTTTGCAAACAGGATGGACTTTTATTATAAGCTTAAAGGGCTTACAGAACAGGAAGTAAGAGATTATCTTGAAGGCTATGAGATAGACGAGCAGGCTATGAATGAGTTTATGTTAAGGGCAAGGAATAACCAGACAGGGTGCTTCCGTCTTCTTGACAGGACACTTACAAATGTACTCCGCCTGATGAAGGAAACAGGCGAAAAGAGGATAACACTTAAGGTTATGAGGGAAGCAAGCGGAATGATGATGCTTTAGGAAAGGGGAAGCGATATGAAAAAGATGATTACGATAGAAGCTGAAGGAAGCAATGAGGCACTAAATAAACTGGAAAAGTTCTTGACGGCTTTGCCGAAAGTTTGCTTGAAGAGTGTGAGTTTAAGAGTTATTGCATTACAAAGGATAATGAAAAGGAAGGGATAAAGATTCCGGAGTTTATTAAAAGAAAGCATGGTATTGCAAAAGAAGGAGGCGGTCTGATTGTATGTGCCAAGCATAAAAATGTTGTGGGGAATTGCAAAGAGCAAAGAGCTTTCAATGTCTGATGATGACCTGCATGAGTTTGTGTATGGACAGACAGGAAAGTCAAGCATTAAGAAACTTACAAGAAGGAGCTTTCCTTGTAATAACAGCACTTGGAAACTTAAGGATATGGCAGGAGGAAAGAAAAAGCCCGGCAATCCTGTCACAGAGGAACAGAGGAAGAAGCTTTACATACTCTCAAGAAGGCTTGGATGGAAGGATAACAGGCGGCTAAACAGGAATGGCTAAGAGGATGTTTAAGGGTTGACCGCATTGAATGGCTTGACTATACACAATGCTCCAAGCTGATTGAAGCCTTAAAAGCCATGCTTAAGAGGGAAGGAGAAAAAGAATGAAAGACCGGAGCATTAAACTGAAGCTGATAAACGACAAGGTTTCAATGGAGTGTGGGCAGGCAGAACTTGAAGCAGTTGCAGTTAGTGTGGAGCAATGCAGGCACTGCTTGCATATGAATGCTACAGAAGATTTGATGATGGATGGTGTAAGAAACTATATGCTTGATCTTCATCTTAGTGCAATGGATGACTTATGGTATATGTGAAAAGAGGTGGAATAAATGACCAAGAAAGAGATAAAACTTAGAGCCGAAATAAAAGAAGAGCCTCCAGACAAAGGGAATCCTTCCGCCGGATAAAAGAAACTGAACCGGAAGAAGTTTATAGATGAAGCCAGGGAAGAATGGGAAAAAGAGATTTAGGGCTGCATTTTGTGGGATTTTTACATCCAACAGGCACTTATCTGGATGGCTTCATATACTGATATGAATTTAAGACCTTCCCCACAGGCAGTTGGAGCTGCAAAGGTATATAAAATTGCACTTAGATTTAAAGAATTTGAAGATGAAAAGAAAAGGCTGGGAGTAACTAAATATAAATTTAAAGAGCTTTATGAGAGCCTGAAGGGACATTATGGAAGCATAGGGAGGGCTTATGAAAAAATATGCTTTGTATGACTTTTGCGGTAAGGAAATCACCGGGGAAGGCACAAGGCTTTGTAACCGTATCATTTGAAAAAGGCGGAACCTTCAAAGAACCGGATAATGCTTGCGAGTTTCAATTCTGTAAGAAATGCAATGCAAGTCTTATAGCTGAACTTGATAAAGCTGAGTATGTTAAGGCTAAAAAATAAAAGCTTTGGGCGTCAAGGATAAGGAAAAAGCCCGGACAAAAGTTCAGGAAAAAGACTTGATGCAGGCAAGGTTATGGCACTGAGTAAAAGCCAGGTGGAGCAATGAAAAAGATAGCCGAGGAAATGAAGGTAACGGAAGAACAGATTTATAAGTGTATATATTATCAGAAAAAATAAACAAAAGTAAGGCAAAAGTCCGGAAAGGGAGAATAATGAAGAGTAATTACAAGAAAGTATCAAGCCATGGTTCTATCAACATACCTGTTGCAATGAGAAGGGAGATGGGACTGCAGGGCGGTGATCCTATGGAAGTATCAAAGGAAGAGGATAAGATAGTAATAAGACCATACACTCCACGCTGTTTAGCCCGTGGAGATACAGAAGAGATTGTTCAGTATCTTGGCATAAATATCTGCAAGAAGTGTGTGCAAAGGTACTTGAAAAGATGAAGGGAGAGGCATAATGGCAGCTATAAAAAGAAATGACAACAAAAGAGCTTGTAGAGTGAGGGCTGTAGGGCTTGACAGGGAGCTTAAAACAAGTAAGAAAACACTTGATGATGTAAAGGCAGAGCTTCAGGCGAGAGGGCTTAAGGACATAGAAGACAGAAACATCAAGTTTGTAAGGTATTATGCAAAAGACGGAAGCGTATCGGTACTTGATGCACAGACATGGATGTAATAAATGTTGACAGGCTTAAAGAAGTGCTTTTCTGAGGGTGTATGGAAGTCAAAAGGTTACTGAGGGAGACAAAGACAACCTATAAATATGACAAGACTCTTGAAAAAAATGCTTAAGGCAGCCTTTACAGGTGATTACAGCTTTGAAACAAGCCTTGAGGACTTCCTTGATACAATGCCTGATAAACCCTGATGACAAGCAGAAAAACTGCTGCTAAGAAGCTTAAAGGTGAGTATGCGGCAGACAGAAAAACGCTTATGAGCGTTTTCGGACTATGAGTGAGGATGAGTCAGACTACTTTGATGTTGAATTATGGCATATTTTTCAAAAATAAAGAACGGAGAGCTTATAAAAGAGCTTCCTTGGCAGTGAACAGATTGAAAAGGCAATAGCCGGAATAAGAAACTGCCTTATAGTTGATTCAAAAACAGGAATAACGGTTGATTATGATAAGGAGGATAAATAGATGACAGATATATCAAGCGAGGCAAAAAAGGCAGGACTTAACGAGCCTGTTAAGAACATTGATGAAATGACAGAGGACGAGCTTATGACATTCAGGAACTCATTTAATCCTGATATGATGGGCTTTGATGGAACAGAAGGCATTGAAAGAGGATACGGAAGACACAAAAGGAAATGGTCTTATAACGGAAGGAGATATGAATGAGGAAGATTAATAAGCTGCTTACAAAAATAAATTTTTCGGATGCCAACAGAAAGCCGGGACAGATTAAATATCTTGTAAAACATTACTGTGGTGCAGAAGGTGATGCAAATGCAAACTGCAGATATTTTGCAGGCGGATACAGGGGAGCCAGTGCACATTACTTTGTTGGTTACAGCGGTGATATATGGCAGTCCGTAGAAGATAATGACATAGCATGGCACTGCGGAGCAAGGGCATATAAGCACCCTGAGTGCAGGAACACAAACTCCATAGGCGTTGAGTTCTGTGTGAAAAAGAATAAGGACGGAAGGTGGTACTATACGGAAGAGACAAAGGCTGCAGGGCTCGAACTTATCAAATACCTTATGGACAAATACGGAATTGATGAAAACCATGCGTGAGGCATTATGATGTGACCGGAAAAATATGCGGTGAGCCTGATGTAAGAAACAACAGCAAGGAATGGGAGAAGTTTAAGAAAGACATAAAAGGGCATGGCAGGAAGGCAGGAGCCCCGGAAGATAAAGGGAGAAGCTTCCAAGTCTGGAAATAAAAACCAATGACACAGGACATATCGAGTTTAAGGTAAAGACTACCTGTGACAATCTTAACATAAGGCTTGGCGCAGGTGTGGAGTACAAGGCAGTAGGAGCAATCAATGAAAAGGAAGGAAGCAAGAAGCTCTACACCATAACAGCTACAAAGAACGGCTGGGGAAGACTAAAAGGTGGTGCAGGGTGGATTGCACTTGCCTACACCAAAAAGGTGGAATAGGGCAGAAAGGGGATATAAATGGATAAGAAACTTCTTGATGAGCTTATGGCTGATGTAAGACCGGAAGACCTTGACGAAAAGAACCGGGCAATATTTGAAATCATAGGGCATTGAGGGCAATGAAAAAGCTTTTTGACCTTAGAAGAGGTGACAACCTTTATATTCCCAAGCCTGAAAAGCTTATTATGCAGGCAAGAAACAGAAGGATAATAAAAGAGTACAGAGAAGGCACTACAATAAGCTGCATTGCAAAAAAATATGACCTTACAGTGCAGCATGTATGGAGAATTGTAAAAGAAGAACCTATAAAAGGGCAGATATCAATAGAAGATTATATGAAAAGTGCAGACCGTTAAGGTCTGCACAGCTTATCAAGAGTGACTGAAAGGGCATCAGCGAGCTTAATAAGGGTTGACACCCTGCCGTCCCCTCTTTTCTCAAGGTCTTCTATTGTACGCACAGGCACACCTGAAAGCCTTGAAAGTTCCGCTACAGAAGACCTTTTTCAAGTCTTATCTTTCTAAGGTTCATAAGCTCCTCCTAAAAAAGTTTAATACATAGCAGTACAAGCAGGGCAAAAGGCATTATAAAAAGCACAAGACGGGCTAAAAGCTTTACCATTTCTTTTATAAGTTCTTTCATGCTTGCATTGTCGGGGGATTGGTGTTATATTTTAGATAAGGTACAGGGGCTTTCGCCCCCGTCCCTTATCTAAGGGAGTGGATGAGGAAGAGTATCACACCGGCTAGTGAAGATATTTTCCAAGCGAGCTTTATAAGTTCATCGAGCAACTTGTTAAGCTCTCTTGCCGCTTCCGTCATCCTACGGATTGTATCCCTCAACTTTTTCACCTCCTTTCTATGGTTTAATTATACCACGCAAATGCGTGGAAGTCAAGCATGAAATCCCTATTTTATCATATTTTTTAATATTTTTATCCAAAACAGGTTTTTACTTTCCTTTGAATTATAAGGTTAACTGAATAAATGTAGAATGAGCATACAGCAAAAAGCTGTATGCTTATTTTATTTTAAATCGAAAAGGAGGAAATTATGACAGAAGCATTGACAAAGTTAGGTATTCAGGATGTAACTGCACTTTTGGGAGTGTTTATGGCTTTTATCGGAGCCTGTGCTTTTGCAGTATCCATTGTGGTGGAGGGGCTTAAGAGCATTGAGGCAGTAAACAGGATTCCGACAAAGCTTGTATGCTACATTTCAGCCCTTATACTCACTCCGGTTGCATTTGTAGCCCTTATGGCATATTTACACAAGCCTGTTGAGTGGTTCAGCGTGTTTGCATCTTTCCTTGCATCCTTTGTAGTTGCAAAGGTCAGCATGGGCGGATGGGATGATGTTATGGAGCTTATGGATAAGATGTTTAAGAAGAAAGGGTGATTTATGAATTATGTAATAACCTTTCAAAATGTAATGGCTGTCGACAGCAATAGGCGGCGAGTATTTTCATCTTTTTGTCAAAAAATGGTTTGCAGATGGGAAAAAGGACTTGAGCTTCTAGTTAAGCTTGAGTCCGGAAACAAAGACATAAAAGACCGTATAGAAAAATGATGCCAAGACCAATGAACGTGTAGACCGTCTTGAAGAAAAAGACAATAAGGGACATTGAGGGCATTAAACAGGAAATAAACGATATTAAGGGAGACTTTGCCACTACTTTGTACTGAGAGGACTTTCCGCTCAATGAATGCGGTGGAGGATAAGGTAAAAGAGCATTGATTCAAAAATTGACAGACTGCTTTTTAAGGAAGGGAAGTGAAATAATTGACAGATACGGAAATGGCAGAGGTAAGCGCAACAAAGCAGTAAGGGGCTATATAATCAGGTGTCTTGTAAAGGGGCTTTAACAACGCTGCACTTACAAGACAGGTTTCAAATTCCCTTATGGCTTCAGGTCTTATCATTTCCCCAGACATAAGCAAGTATCTTGATTACCTTAACGGAGCAGGCTACATAGAGTTTACCCAGGATAAGGTAACTGCTTATACAGCGTATTCAAAGGATGCGGTTGTTAAACTTACTAAAAAGGAATTGACCTTGTGGAGGGCAATGATAGAAGATCCGGGAGTGGATGTATGATATGGGAAGAACAAGGAACAGGATAAGCTCAAAGATTGATGAGCTTCCGGAAGAGATAAAAGTAAAGGTTGACACCATGCTTGCTGACATATCAAACACATACGTGGATATAGCAGAGTTTTTAAAGTCTAAGGGCTTTGATATATCAAAGTCAAGTGTCGGCAGGTATGCAAACCGGAGCAACGCACTGATAAACAGAACCCTTGAGGCTCAGGCTCAGATGGACAGGTTTGTAAAGGCAGTAAGGGAGAATCGGATGCGGACTATACCGAGGCAGCAATCCTTCTTACTATGAACGGTCTTGTAAACAAGGTAGCAACGGCAGAGGAAGAGTTTGACACTATGCCTCTTGATAAGGCAGGAAGGCTTATAGCATCGCTGTCAAGAACCAAGGTATATAAGGACAAGGTAAGGCAGGAGATGAAGAAAAAGGCAGACCTTGCATTTAAGGAAATGGAAGCTGAAATGATGAAGACTATAAAGGGCGATGCAATGCTTGCTGAAAACCTTAAGGAAATACTTAAGGCTGCAAAGGAAAGGATGCTTTCTGATGATTGACATTGATAACTGGCTTTATGAAATGGAGCAGGGATGAAGACAGTGATAAAAGCTTTTAGGAGAAAAATACCAGAATGAACTCTTTAGGGATTATGTGTTAAGAAAGAATGACAGGATTTCAGAAAGAAAGGCACTCTTGATAGGTTTGAAAAGGAGAACCACTTACCGGAGAGAAGGGACTAAGAAGACTGCTTGCAGCTTTTGACCTTTCTTACTTTGGGAGAGCCTACCTTCCACACTACTTTACAAGAAAGTCCCCGGCTTTCCATGAGGAGCTTGACCGTGTATGGACTGACGGATCATGAAGGGTAAAAATCCAATAGAGAACAGTAAGAAATATCCGGCTTAAAGAGGTTCAAGGAATGTGACCGCTGCACCAAGAGGACATCAAAAGAGTACAAACCTTACCTTTAAGGACACGCTGCATGCAATCCTTTATAAGTATAAGCACTACTGCATTATCATATCCGACTCAACGGAACAGGCGGAAGGCTTCCTTGAGGATATTAAAACAGAGCTTGAGGACAATACAGCCATAGGGAAGACTTTGGAGAACTTAAGGGAGACAAGGCATGGAGAAGTGGAGTGCTTCTTACAAAAAACTGACATAAAGGTTGAAGCAATAGGGCTCAGGCAAGAAGATAAGGGGAAGGAAGCACAGAAACTGGAGACCTGACCTTATAGTATGATGATATTGAAAATGATGAGAATGTAACACCCCGGAACGAGAAGAAAGCTTAAAAGCTGGTTTGAAAAGGCTGTATCAAAGGCAGGAGACACATATACGGACATTATGTATATAGGAACTGTACTGCATTATGATTCGCTTTTAAGTAACGTTCTTAAAAACCAAGATACCACGCAAGGAAGTACCGGGCGGTGATATCCGAGGCAGTAAACACAAAGCTGTGGGATGAATGGGAAAGCATATACATCAATCTTTTGATGAAGACCATGAGGCAAATGCCAAGACCTTCTTTTGAGGGCAAACAGGGAAGAAATGCTTAAAGGCACTGAGGTTTTATGGGAAGATAAGCTGTCATATTATGACCTTATGGAGATAAAGATAAGTGAAGGAGCTGCTTCCTTTAACTCAGAGCTTCAGAATGATCCGGTTGATCCCGATAATGCAACCTTTAATCCTGAGTGGTTTGATTACTATGAGCCTGAACTGGTGGACTTTAAGAGCAGGGACTTTATATTCATAGGAGCAAATGATCCGTCACTTGGAAAGAACAAGAAATCAGACACAAGCTCAATTATTAACCTGGCACTTAACCTTACAACAGGATATATGTATGTGCTGATGCATCCATAGAAAAAGAAAGCCGGACATCATTATAGAGGATATCTTTGAAATGAGCAGAAGGCTTAAGAGGGATTACGGTACAGGCTTTTACAGGTTTGGAGTGGAGACGGTGCAGTTTCAGTATTACTTCAAGGAAGTAATGGCGGCAAGGTCAGCTGAGACAGGCGAGTATCTTCCGATTGATGAAATCACAAATACCGTAAATAAGGTTTTTAAGAATTGAGTCACTTCAGCCGGTTATCAAAAACAAATACCTTAAGTTTAACAGGGAGCATAAGACACTTTTAAGACAGCTTGAAGAGTTTCCGTTTGGAAGGAATGATGACGGTCCGGACGGACTTGAAATGGCTGTAAGACTTGCACAGAGCAGTAAAGCCTGCTGTAGGAAACGGAAGGTATATCAGTCTGTTTAAGCGCAAATTGAAGTTTGGAAAAAGGAACATATTAGGAGGTGGCAGATTATGAAAAAGAACAGCAAAAGCATGGTAGCTGCCACAGAAAGATACAGACCTGTTACTGAGAGGCTTATTCCAAGAGAATACTCAGACAGAAGCTCATACTATCCGTCAAATGGACTTACCCCAAGAAAGCTTGCAAGGATATTTAAGGCGGCTGACCTTGGAGATGTGTCAGGAGCAGATGGAGCTTTTTGAAGAAATGGAAGAAAAAGAGCCGCATCTTTTCTCGCAGCTGCAGACAAGAAAGCTTGCAGTATCAGGTCTCGACTGGGAAGTACAGCCGTTTAGTGATGATGAAAAGGATAAAGAGGTAGCTGAATTTGTTACGGAACAGCTAAAAAGGCATTGAAAGCCTTGATGAAGTCTTTACCGACCTGCTTGATGCAATAGAGCAAAGGAATAAGCGTGATGGAGCTTTATCTGGGAACTGACAGGCAGGGAGGAACATACTTGAAGGCATAGAGTACATACATCCTAAAAAAGCTTGTATGGGATTCCCTTACAGATGAAATGAAGATATGCACCGCAGCCTTTCCTTCCGGTATGAGCCTTATTAAAAATAAGTTCGTGGTTCATAAATATAAGGCAAAGTCAGGGTTTTCAAGCAGAAACGGAATTCTTAGAGTTGTAGCTTGGATGTACTTGTTTAAGAACTACGGAGTAAAGGACTGGATAGCCTTTTGTGAGGTTTTTTTGGAATGCCGTTAAGGCTTAGTAAATACGGGCAGACAGCCTCAGAGGATGACAAGAAGGCTCTTATGGAAGCCATATACAGCCTTGGAAGCGATGCTGCAGGAATAGTTCCTGATTCTACGGTAATAGAATTCATAGAAAGCAACAAGACTTCAAGTGCTGAAATATACGAAAAGCTTGCAAGATACTGTGATGAACAGATAAGTAAGGCTGTACTTGGGCAGACGCTTTCATCCGATTCAGGGGAGGCTCTTATGCCCAGGGAAAGGTACACAATGAAGTAAGGCATGATCTTACGGTTGCGGATTCAAAAGCACTTGCAGCCACGATAAGAAGAGACATAATAAGACCTCTTGTGGAGTTTAACTTTGGTACGGATGCCGATATCCCATTCTTTGTATTTGACTGTGAGGAGTCTGAAGACCAGAAGGAAACGGTTGAAATATATAAGACACTTGCCTGCGATATGGGATTAAAGATACCAAGCAGCCACATATACAAGAAGTTTGGAATACCAAAGCCAGAAGAAGGGGAGAGCGTGCTTGAACCAGGCAGACAGATACAGGAACCTGCAGAAAGCTTCAGTCTTAAAGAAACTGATCCGGGTATAGTACAGACAGATGGAATAACAGCCGAGGCAGTAAAGGCTTCTGAAATATATTTTGATGAAATGCTTAAACCGATTCTCAAAATAATTGACACAGAGGAGAGCCTTGAAACCCTTAAAGAGAAGTTAAGTAATGAAAAGGAACTTGAAACGCTCTATAAAGATATGGATTCCCCGGAACTGAGTGACCTTCTGCACCAGGCAGTTTACCTCTCGGAGCTTATAGGAAGGAGCAGGAATGACTAAAGCGGAGTATGGACTTGGAAATATATTCAGGTTTAAGGAAGCGGTGGCTTTCCTTAAAGGAAAGAAAGCACTTACTCCGGATGAATATAAAAAGCTTGGTGATGAATGCAGGGCTAAAGCCTTTACAGTAGCAGGCTACACAGAGCTTGAAGTCTTGCAGAAGTTTCTTGATGAATTAAGTAATGCAGTAAGTGAGGGAAAAACCAAAAGGGAATTTAAGGACGAAATGAATTCCTTCTTGGAAAGAAACGGATATAAGGCATTAAAACCTTTCAGAGCTGATGTGATATTTAGGACTAACATCCTTACGGCATATAATGCAGGACACTATAAGAGTATGACAGAAACAAAGAGACTGCGCCCTTTTGGCAATACATCACAGCCGGAGACGGTGAAGTAAAGGGAGTCACATAGGGCAATGGAAGGAAAGGTTTATGCTGCAGATGATCCTATATGGAATGTATGGTATCCACTGAAACAGTTTTCGGATGCAGATGTTCAGTGGTAAGTCTTACAAAAGCCCAGGCAGAAAGGCAGGGGCATTAAGGTAAGCAGTGAGCCGCCTTATGAAGTGGATAACGAAACAGGGAAATCCTTTATAAAAACTCCTGACAAAGGCTTTTCCAATAACCCAGCAAGGGATAAATGGAAGCCTGACCTTTCAGGCTTTAATGAAGACCTAAAAAGGCTTTCAAAAAAGAGGAGGGCGGTAAAAACAAAAACGCGTAAAATGACCGTAGAGCGAAAAAGTTAAAGGGTGCATAAAAGTATAGCTAAACGATTTTACCCTGCTCGCACGCGTTCGCACGCGGTTATATGAGAAATTAAGTGAGGTGTATATAGATGAATGGAATTTTTAAGGTGCAGCGGACTTCCTGTTGAGGTTAAAGAGGTACCGGAGATCATCAGGATACTTCCAATCGGAGAGGTCAAATCAAGAAAAAGGCAATTTTTATCGTGGATGATGAAAGCGTGGAGCTTATAAAGCTGTACTTCTCAGAAAGAAAGGTTGACCTGGTTATTGATTATGAGCACCAGAGCCTTGATAATACACAGGCTCCTGCCGCAGGGTGGATAACGGAGATAGGAAGTGAAGACGGTGCGGTAACTGCAAAGGTTAAATGGACTGATAAGGCAGGGGAGTATCTAAGAAACAGGGAATACCGTTATTTATCTCCGGTTGTGCTTGTAAGAAAGAGTGACCGTAAGGCAGTTGCAGTACAGTCTGTTGCCCTTACTAACACACCTGCCATTGATGGAATGTTTCCGGTTGTTAATTCCCTTACAGGGGATGATGATAATGAAGAACCAAAGGAGGAAAAAATGGATATTAAGGAACTTAGGGTACTTCTGGGGCTTGATGAAAATGCCACAGAGGAAGATGTAAAAAAGAAGATTGCCGAGATTAAGGAAAAAGCAGAAACACAGGCAGAGGAGAAGCCTATACCAGTTGCAAACTCGGTTATACTGTCACTGCTTGGACTTGATGAAAAGAGCAAAGACAGAGGATGTGGTTACAGCGGTAATGAGCTTTAACAGCCATAATGCTGATGAAGAAAAAGAGGAGCTAAAAAGAAGCTTGAGGAAAGAGAAGCAGGTGATATTGTGCAGACGGCACTAAGGATGGCAAGATATCCGCGGCACAGAAGGAATGGGCAATGTCCTATGCCTGAAGTGACAAAGAAGGGTTTAAGAGTTTCTTGGACAAGACTCCAGGTGTTGTGCCTATGGGAAGAACTGAAACAGTAAGTACAGGAAAGGAAAGCAAGGAACTTGATGAAGTGACTAAGAAGATACTTAAAGACTGCAACATTACAGATGAGGATGTTGAAAAATACTTTAAAAACAGACAGGAGGAAATCTAAATGGAATAGCGGAAAGAATGGGTGGATACCTTATGGAAATCCCGGTAAAGGCAGCTTCTAAAATTGAAGCAGGAGAGCTTGTGGCTATTGGTACTGATGGATATGCTTTTACAGCAAGTAAAACTTCTGGAATAAGAGTTGCAGGCTGCTCCGTAAAACTTGCAGACAACCGTACAGGAGTAAATGGAGATGTAACGGTATTTGTTAAAGAGGAACCTTTGTACTTGAAAATGACGGTAAGATAAAGGATACAGACATCTTAAAGGATGCCTATGTAGTTGACAGTAAAAACAGTAACAAATACAGCAGAAGGCTCAAGCAAGGCAGGAAAAATTATCGGAGTTGTAGCTGACGGTGTTGTAGTTGAGATTATGTAAGGAGGACAAGGATAATGATAGTAAACCAGGCAAGTTTAAGAGGACTTGATACAGCGTTTTCCACAGCCTTTAATCAGGCATTTGAAGGAGTAAAAGATACTCATGATAAATTTGCAACAACCGTACCAAGCAGTACAGGAGAGACAAATTATACATGGCTTGGACAGATGCCGGGAATGAGGGAATGGATAGGTGAAAGAACGATTCAGAACATTTCAGCCTATGATTACACTATTAAAAACAAGAACTTTGAGTCTACCATTTCAATTCCAAGAAATGCGATAGAGGATGACCAGTATGGACAGTATTCGACAGTATTTGCTGCGCATGGTGAAGAAGCTGCAAGACATCCGAATATGCTTTGTTATGAGGTATTAAAGAACGGATTCAACAAAAAGTGTTTTGATGAAAAAGTCATTCTTTTTCAGAAGACCACCCAAGCAGCAAGGATGGAAAGTATAAGGTATCAAACCGTTCAAAGAAAAAGTTCAGTTCAGAAGAGTATGAAAAGGCAAGGCAGTCAATGATGATGCTTACAGGTGATAAAGGACAGAGCCTTGGGCTTGTACCGAATCTTCTTATAGTGTCACCAGCTAATGAAAAGGCTGCGAGACTTGTGCTTGAAGCCGACCAGATAAACGGAACCACAAATGTACTTAAGGGAACTGCAGAGCTTCTTGTTGCTCCTGAACTTGCAGACAGGGAAAAACTACTGGTTTTTACTTTGTACTAACCGTTTCCTTAAGCCAATCATCTTCCAGGACAGAAAGAAAGCGAAGCTTACAGCCCTTATAAAGGATGATGATGAAAATGTATTTATGAGAAATGAGTTTATCTGGGGTGTGGATGCAAGATACAATGCCGGATATGGCTTCTGGCAGATGGCATACGGTTCAACCGGAACAGAAGCATAGAGAGATTAAGAAGGGAGAAGGCAAATGGCATACTGCAGTGTAAGGGAAGTTCTTGATATGTTAAAAGGCGGACATGATGAATGCAATAATAGGAGATGAATATATTGAGGATGAGGCTGAGAGGTTAAGGAAAAATAGAGCCTCTTGCAGATGGAAGCAACAACGGATGCAGATGCGGAGATTGACGGATATCTTGCCAAACGGTACAAACTGCCGTTTGCCGAAACTCCGAAGGTGCTTATAAGTTCTCTAAAGACATAGCAGTCTATAACCTAGCTTCAAGAAAGGGAGTAGATGAAAATGACAGGGAGAAGACATACCTAACAAAGATATAAGGCAGCCATTGCGTTTCTTACAAAGGTTGCTGAAGGACTTATCGACATAGGGTATCAGGAATTTTCAAAAAGAAAGCCTTTCAAAAACAGGCTTTTTCAATGAAAAGCTCAGACAGGCTGTTTACAAGAGACAGTATGAAAGGCTGAGTAGTTATGAGTGAAGTATCTGTGAAGCTTGACGGTGAAGTAAACGGACTGCTTGAAAAAATGAAAAGTCTTTCAGATGTAGATAAAGCCGAGGTTATGCGAGCCATTGCAGAAGGTCTTAGGGACTTCAACCATGGAAAAGGTTCAGGACGGAGAAAAAGCCCTGAAGGGAGTTAAGTGGGAACAGTCTGCAAGGGTAAAAGCTGCAGGTGGGAAAACCCTTACAAAATCAGCAGCATTAAGGAATTCAGTAAAGGCTAAGGCTGACAGTAAGGGAGCTTCAGTAGGTACAAACCTTGTGTATGCAGCTACGCACCAGTTCGGAGCTGAAAGAACCATAAGGGCGAAGAATGCCAAATATCTGTGGTTTAAAGGGACTGAGCTGGGCAAAAAAAGAAAAAGAAGTAAGCATAAAAATACCTGCAAGACCATTCCTGGCATAAAGCAATGAGGACATGGCTGAAATTAAAGAACTTATGATTGAAGCAGTTACGGAGTGATTATGAAAGAGGAAAGAGACTTTTTAATAAAAGCACTGCAGAACGCAGGAGTAAAGGGTAAGATACATGATCCATGAAAACAGCTTAAAAACTGCAGTGAGTTAAGATGGGTGCAGTGATTAAGAGTTAGGGAGAATTTCACACGTTCAGGCTCAAAAAGAGATATACAGACAAAGAGGGGCAGAGGAAACAGAGAAACAAACTCTTTGACAGGATTACTGTCCTGCATGTTGTTATTGCAGACACATCAGAGGATAAGGTAGAAACGCTGCTTAATAACTTTCTTACAGGCATATCAAAGGGCTTTGAGGTAAACGGAAACTGGGTAGACCTTGAGCTATCTGATGCCGAGTGGCTTGAAGAGGAAGATACCATACTAAAGGCAAAAATTACCGTAGAGTTTGATGTGACATTAAAAGGCGGAATATATGTGGATACCGATGTGGTTAATGTTGGACTGGGAGAGGTAAACGGCAGTCCGGAAAGGATATATGATGGAAACAGAAATTTATAAGAGCATTGAGGAATTAAAAGCCATAAAGGAAACTCCAGATATGGTCTTTGAAGGTGCCAAGGCACTGATGGAGTGGACAAACGGCAGACAGGTAACAGAGGAAGAGTATGATGCAGCCGTTGCAGAATTTAATAATGCTCCGATTGGTGGGAGGTAGATATGTTTAGTGAAGTAAATGTAAAAGTTGAGGATGGGAATCTCGGAAGAAGCAGTACCACATCAAGAAATGCACAGGTAAAGATTGGTGTTTCGGATGTAAAGAGCAGTATTCCGCTTCTTATAACAGGAATGATGAAGCCTGATGAGATAAGGGAGAAGCTTGGCAATACACCACTTGCTGATGCATGCATAGATGCCACAGAAAAACGGATTAGGTACCATTTATGCCATACCGGTAAAGGCAGACATAAAACGGCAGCAAAGGTGAAGTAACCCACACAGGTACAGGAAGCGGAACTCTTGATGTATCAGGAAACCCCAATAATGCTTATGACATAGTAATTAAAATTAAAAAGGGTGGAAAAGCTAACACAGGAAGCTTTAAGTGTTCGGTTGATGGCGGCAACAGCTATCTTGATGAAACAACTATTCCTTTAAGCTTAAAGTATGAAATACCTGGTACAGGACTTGCCGTTACCTTTACGAATGGAAGTTCTGAAACAGCCTATGTTGAAGGCGATGTTTATTCATTCGCGACAACCGCACCGGGGATGAACAATAACACAGTACTTAAAGCTGTTGAAATGTTAAATACGTTTAATAAAAACGTTGAAATCTGTCATATAGTTGGTACATCGGTAAAGGCTTTATGGGCAGCCCTGCAGAGTAAGGCAGAAGAGCTTCTAAACGTGTATAAAAAGCCTGTTATATTCCTGCTTGAAGGAAGAAGATGCGGTAAGAGTGAAAGCATTGATGAGTACCTGCTTGCGATGGAAAATGAAAGAAAAGGCATTACAAGCAAGTATCTATGTGTAGTTCCAAGCTATGGAATATACACAAGAAAAGACTTAAGGACACAGGAAGTAAACTTTGCAGGTCTTATATCAGGTCTTATAGGAAAGGCAAAGGAGAGTTTATCAATAGGCTGTGTGGAAGAGTTCCCTATAAGCTCTGCAAAGCTTATTAAGCTTGTGCCGGAAGGGATAGAAAACTACAGCAGACAGCTTGATGAATTAGGGTTATACAGTATTAAGGCAGTATGTTGGAAAGGATGATTTCTATGTGTCAAATGCTAATGTAATGGCAAAGCCCGGAAGTGATTTTTCTTATGTTGAGAGTGTAAGGGTTCTTAATAGGATAGTCAGGGAAGTATCAATGAAGGCAACTGACAAAGTACAGACTGAAATAGATCCTGAAAACCTTGAAAGCAGCATAAAGGTTATTGAAGCTTATTTAAACATTGCGGTTGAGGGAATGTGAGAACGATAAGATAATCAGCTCCGGAGAAGTAAGCATCAATAATGAAGGACTTAACATACTCGCAGATGAAACACTTAATGTAAAATGCAACCTGGGTTCCGATGGGAACTGCAAGAAGATTTAACTTGAGCTTTGCCGTAAGCAATCCAGCAGTACAGGGAGGTGAATAAATGTCAAAACAGCTTGTAAATGGAAAAGTCTATGACTGGTCAAGTATCACGATCAATATGACCGGAATGGACAGCATAGAGCTTTTTGGAGATTTCCTATGATGATGAGCAGGAGCTTGATCTTATATATGGAAAAAGGCGGAAAGATAAGGGATATGGCACAGAGCAACCAGAAGAATTCAGTTAAACTCTCAATGTTAAGGGAAGACTTTAACGAAATGACAAGGGTTGCTAAAAAGAAGGGACTTAAGAGCTTTTATGCACTTACCATACCTAAAAATAACCGTAAGCTATGCAGATGAAGGTGCACCAACTACAACGGATGTTCTTACAATGATTAAATTTTTCAAAGAGATCACTTAAGGCAGCACAGGGTGATAAGTCAATGAAGGTTGATCTTGACGGAACTGCTATAGGCGGAATTAAGTTAAAACGGACTTGGAGCCTGATAAATAAAACATATTAAGGAGAATGAGATGGATAATTACAATGAGTATACAGAAACTGAACAGGATGAAGTTACAGAGGTTAAGTGTTCAGATGCAAAGAAGATACTGAGCTTGAAAAAAACTCAGAAAGAAATATAAGGATATGGATGGTAAGATTTATGAGATTACCACATCAATCCAGGAGGATGATGACAATGAAACAGAGTTTGACTTCATCTTCAGGAAGCCTAAGATTGCATCCTATGACAGATATGTAAAGACTGCCGGTACATCAGGTACAAAAGCACTTAAAACTTTTTATTACCGACAATATCTGTGAGGAACAGGTTGAAGATCTTAGAGCTGCCCTTGAGGAATATCCGGCTATGGCTATAAGCCTTGGTGAGAAGCTTCTCAATATGCTCGGACTCAGTAAGGAAACAACAGTAAAAAAGTTATAGAAGGCTACAGGGAAGAATTAAAAAGCAACTTAGTAATCCAGGGCAAGCTTCTGATATATAAATATCTTCCGGATGAACTTATAAACAATGTTGATGAACTTGATTTTGATGGTTTTTACAGGCTTATGGCACTTGCAGATATTTCAAGGGAAATGAGCATAAGGGATATGGAAGCAGGAACAAACGGGGGCTTGGCGGCAGCTTTTTGGAGAGGATGTGAAATAAATGGGAATGGAAGCGGTATTTAAGCTTTTCGGTTGTGCTTTCCTTATGGATAAGATGACATCCCCGCTCTTGAGTGCCACAGGCAGCATGTCAGAAGGCCGGCAGAGGTAATGATGGCTGCAGGAGCAGGAATAGTTACAGCCTGTACAGGGCTTATAACTTCAACTTTTGAAACAAAGAATGCGCTTGGCGAGCTGTCATCACTGGGGGTAAAAAGACCTTAAAAGCAGTTGAAAGTGCGGCTAAGAGCTTCTCAGATACCTGGGCAGGTACAACTAAAAGTGATTTCATAACTGCAGCCTATGACATAAAGTCAGGTATAGCATCTCTTTCAGATGAAGGGGTTGCCAAGTTTACAGAACTTGCAGCCATTACAGGTAAGGCAACAAAATCAACAACACAGGAGATGGGTTCACTCTTTGCAACAGGTTATGGTATCTATAAGGGTGCTTACAAGAACATGTCTGACCTTCAGTTTGGAGAAATGTTCTCGGCAGGAATATCAACAGCAGTTAAGAACTACAAGACAGCAGGCTCACAAATGGCAAGTGCAATATCGGTACTTGGAGCAACAGCGACAAATAATAAAGTATCAATGGAGGAACAGCTTGCAATACTGGGACAGCTTCAGACTACCATGAGCGGTTCAGAGGCTGCTACAAAGTACAAGGCATTCTTAAATGCAGCGGCTTCTGCAGGAGGTAAGCTTAAAACAAGTTTTGTTGACAGTAATGGAGAGCTTTTAAGCACGACAGAGATAATTGAAAAGCTGCATAAGAAATATGGACAGACAATAAGTGCAGTTGAAAAGCAGGAATTAAAACAGGCTTTCGGCACCGATGAAGCTGTAGCAATGATTGACCTTCTTTATAACAATGTTGATGTTCTTAAAGGCGGAATAGATGACCTTTCAGCAAGCATGAAGAAGGGTGTATCCATAACTAAGGACATGGCTGAGGCAATAAACTCAACTCCGGAGCAGAAGTTTAAGGTCATACAGCAGCAGGTACACAATAATGTTGAAGAACTTGGAAATGCCTTGCTGCCTATAGTAAATGATGTGCTTACGAAAGTAGGGTGAGATGATAGCAAAAATGGTCAGCTTGGGCAAGTGAGAACAGGGGCACTGTTGAAACCATAGTAAGAACGGCAGCGGTACTCGGACCTCTTCTGGTTATACTGGGAAGCGCAATAGGGTATTATAGTGGTGTAAGCGGAGCAATCATAAAGGTTAAGACAGCCTTTACCATAGTACAGGCCGCTATTGCCATAATGAAGGTTAAGTGGGCAGCTCTCAACATAACCTTTGCCATATCCCCGATTGGCTTAATTATAATAGGTATTATAGCCCTTGTGGCAGCATTTGCTATACTTTGGAATAAGTCCAGAAGCATTCAGGAATTTTTGGAAACGGCTTTTTCGGGAATAGTAAATACTGTTAGAAATGCATTAAATGCTGTTAAAAATTTCTTTGGAAACATAATGGGTGCAGCTTCAGCTACAGCAAAAGAAAAGCTAACAATATTAAAAATGCCTATAAAGCTAATGGCGGTGGAATAAAAAGGAATAGCAGCTGCAAGCCTTGAAGCAGTAAAAGGACTTTATACGGCTGGTTTTACTTTTATAGACAATCTTACAGGTGGTAAACTTACAGCCATAAAAAAATAAGTTTATGGAAGGCATGAATGCAGCAGGAAAATGCTGTAAAAGGAGCACTTGATGGCATAAAGAACTGGTTTAGTGAAAAGCTTACAGCAGTCGCCGACTTTGTTAAGGGGAATTATAGATAAGATAAAGGGCTTCTTTGGGATAGACATCCCTACTCCAAAAATCAAACTGCCTCATTTTCTATATCCGGAGAATTCAGCATAGCTCCTCCAAGTGTTCCAAGTCTTTCGATTGACTGGTATGCAAAGGGTGGTGTTATGACAAAACCAACAATATTTGGAGCATCAGGCGGTAAACTTTTAGGAGGTGGAGAGGCAGGAGATGAAGCAATACTTCCATTATCTGCCCTTTGGGAAAAACTTTCCACGTTTATAAGAAGAGAGCTTAAAGACAAGGATAATGACAAAGAAAGCGGCAGTGTAATCACCTCTTTTGTAAGAGAAGGGTTAAGAAATTTAAGAGTACGCTCATCAGATAATAAAGAAAAAGGAAACCAGGGAAAGACAGCATAAAAAGAGTCAGGAACTACCATAATACAGAAGCTTGAGATTACCCTGAACCTTGAAAAGCTTAAAGACCTTCCTACCCTTTTCAAACTTATTGATGAATTAAAGGATGCACAAAACTCTAAGGATAAACCAAAGCTAGCATAAAAGTAAGGAGGAAAGTTTTATGTTGCTTGTACAGGATAATCTGTTAAAGCTGGGTGGTGTTATGATATCGGGACAGATGAAAAAAATATTGAAAATATCTCAGGCTGCCACGATTGAAAAATATTGAAGATGATAAAGGAAAGACTAAAAGCCACACAGCCTACAGGGTATGAGCCTGCTAAGATTACAATCGAATTCATTCTTGAAGCTTCAAAGCATGAGAGCGAGGAAGAACAGATGGGCAAGCTTCAGAGACTTTTTCAAACCTTACGGACAAAAAGAAAAGCAAAAATATTAAAAATAGTAAATGAGGGACTGCAGCGCAAGGGGGATATCAAAAGTATACTTTCAGTCCTTAAGCACGCAGAATGTCATAGCAGAAAGCGGAAGGACTGCAACCCTTGAGCTGCTTACCCCTATATCAGCAGGTATAAAAGACAAAGAAAAAAAGGAGCTTCGGGCAAGCCAAGACGAAGAAAAATATACAGGCTATAGTGGAGCTTATGTAAATAAAAAGACAACAAAGAACTCCGGGAAAAAGCCCGGCAGCAAAAATAAGAAATACGAAGAATTATAAAACTGATGTAAGGATAATGTTAGGTTAAGGAGTTTCAGATGGGGTATAAAAAGCTTATCAGTCCTGAATTTAAGATAAGTACCAAGAAGTATGAACTGACTGACGGCATTGAAGTAGAATATCATAGTTCTACAGAAAAAAGGGCAGACTGGTGTAGGTGGAATTATCAACAAAAACTTAAAGATATAGTGAGCTTTTGATGATATGGAAACAGCAACAGTAGAGCTGGGATATGAAGATGACTTTGACAGGCTTCTTACAGGATATTGCAGAAAAACATAAAGGACGGTTCGGAAGAAATAATAATAAGAGACCGGATGATAATGCTTGAAAGAACTGAAATAAAAGCTACATTTACGGACTGTATTCCACAGGATGTAATAAAGTTTATTCTGATACAGTCAGGCATTGACAGGTACAGACTGAGTGAGACGGAATATCCTAAAAAGCAGTTTTTATATCAGACAGAAAGAATGCCATACAAACCATTGAAAGCATGAATATGCTTTGGGGCATAAATAATGACTTCTTTTTCAGAGACGGAATATTCTACTGGGGAGTAAGACCTGAACAGGATACGGTATATATTTTGGAAGAAAATGAGAACATTATGTCACTTAAAAAATATGGAAGCCTGTTTGAAGCTGAAACACTTGGAGTTCCCTGGATACATCAGGGAGATTTGATTGAAATAAGACACACAAAATTTACAGGTGAAGCTAAGGTGCAAAAGGTGATAATTAAGCGTAATGAAAGCGGATATACAAGAATGAGTGTCTTTTTCTATGGAGGTTAGTGATTATGGCAGGACTGCTTGAAGATTTTACAAGAACTGCTATAGAGCAGGAAATAAAAACAAACTATCCGCATATTGAATATCCTGCAGGGATATATGCAAGGGTAGTATTTGCTACAGAAGATAATGGTAAATACATTTGTGTAATACGGATACTGGACAGGTCGATGAACATGGATAAAAGCTTCCCTGAAATACCCGGAGTAAAAACAGATATTAAGATAAAAGCCGGAGATACAGTCGCAGTTCTTATGCTGTATGGTGGAAGTGCTTTTTACATATTAGGGAGATATGACGGATGAGCATTATTGATGAAGATGATATTGATATAAAGCTTGATATAAACGGACAGCCTGTACCAAGTAAAAAGCGGTGATTTTGATGTGGTAGAAGGTGATGAGTGCTGGAAGCAGGACTTAAAAAATGAAGCTGCCACAGAAGAAAAAGAGCTTTTTATGAGGATGAAGACGGTGACGAAGCTTACGGTTTTGGGATGACGGACTTTATGCATGCTGAAGATGATGAGTTTACAAGGACAGAGATTACCCAAAGAGTAATCGGAAAGCTTTCTAAAAGGACGTATCTTGACAGGGCAAAGACATTTCAAAAATAAGCTTTGGAAATGGCATTTATACAGATAAAGTAACTGTTTCAAAGAATAATTCAAAAGATGAATATAACCTTGAGCTGTCTACTAATGACGTGGAGGTGGTAAGTGAATGATAAGTGAAGACCTGCTTGATAAGATTTGCAGAGTACCTGATGAAAAATGAAGAAATGGAAAAGATAAGGGATGAACTTATTAAAGAGGATTTCATAATAACTGACCTTAAAAAAAGGCGGAATATTTCATACCATTATCAGAATTTTTTTGTCAAAATATATATCGAGCTTAAGACAAAAATCAAGGAAACAGATAAACAACTTTTTTTGTACTTCACGCAGATGAAGACTGGCTTGAACTAAAAGGCTGCAGATTTTGGCAAGAAAAGAAAACAGGCAGTAAAGGCGAGAGGCTATATAACCATTGAAAGAAGAGAACATTCAGAAGCTTTACAGATATTGAAAGGACATATGTTTAAGACTCTTCCGGATGGAAGCGGAAATGAGAAAAAAAGTATTACGTGCTTGAAACTACAATAATAGAGGCAGGGAAAAAGTGAAGGCAGGGTACTGGTTGAAGCTGCAGAAGGCGGTACAGCTTATAATGTCCCAAATGGGAAAAATAACAGTTTCTATGATACATCTTGATGGAGTTGAAAAGGTGAGCAATAAAGAGGGATGGCTACAGCTTGAAGGGGCTGACATAGAAAATATTGAAGCTTTTAGAAAAAGAGTAGGAGAGTCCTGGTCAGAACTTGCTGAGTTAACTATAGAGGACAAGCTTAAGAATGCTGCAAGAAAGGTGGAAGGTGTTATTGATGTAAGTATTGATGCACAGCACCCAAGAGGACAGGGTACAACAGATATAATTGTAACCGGGGCAAACGGAACTGCGACACCTGAACTGCTTATAAAAGTAGAGGCTGCAGTATCTTATCTAAAGGGCAATTACGATGATTTTTTATGTAAGTCTGTAACTGTAGTCAATCAGGATATAAGCCTTACCGTATATATATCAAAGGGGGTATCACTTGCAGGGATAAAGGAAAAGGCGGAAGAAATAATCAGAAGGCTTATGGAGCTTTCAAATAGAAAAAGAACCTGAATCACTTTATCTTGATGATATAAGGCTTGCACTAAAGACGGACTTCGGAATATAAAAAGGACTGAGTTTACCAATCCGGTTAAAGATGTTGAACTGCCTAAAGGACAGATTATTATGCTGCGGAATCTTACCGTTACTGTCTCAAATATAAAAGGAGCATAGTATGTTTGATAAATTTAGTGACTATATGTATTATCTTCTGATATCTCCGCTTAAAAAGAGTAAAAAGAACTTAACCAATGGTATAAACTCTTTAAGGTTTTGGGAAAACGGTTTGATGATGCCCTTGAAGCAATAAATAAAGAGGGTGAAGAGTCAATGCTTGTATCTTGTGATGATGATTTTCTACAGATACACGCGGATGAAAGAAAAATGCAGAGATATGTGGGGGAAAGCAACAGTAATTACAGAAAGCGAATAGCGAATTATCAGGAAGTAAGGAAACTCGGAGGGACAGATCAGGGGTGTAAGACTTGCAGCTAAGACATTAGGATATGACCAGGTTGAAATCGTAAAAGCTAATAAGCTGAAAGGCGTAACTCACAGATGGGCTGAGTTCTATCTCCTGGTAAAAATAATAAAAGTATCAAATGACAGTGCCGGAAGCCTTGATGTGCTAAAAAAGAGAGTGCGGAAAGTTAAACATGTAGGTGCCAAGGATAATTATATCTTTATTTACACCACCGAAGTAAATGAACCACACAGAATAAAGTGCAGGGTAAGGTTTAAGTGGAGCTTGTCATATTACAGCTTTTAGGAAGTTTGATGGAAGCTTTTCTATTTGATGGCAGATACAAACTTAATTCACAAAGAATTGCCCACAAAGCTAACTGGAACTCTTGCAGCTTTATAAAGCACAAATACAGAATATCAAAAACTATGCTTATAAAAACAGGGAGAGACAATAATAATTTAATACCGGGAGGAAGATATGAAAAAGTGTTATTACAGCCTTAAGAAGAAAGAAAAATGGCTGAAGCTACCAATTCGACAGGAAGAATAGCAAAGGCTAAGTGGATTGCTCTTGGTTCCGGTGGAGTAGACAGCCAGGGAGAAGTGATAGCTCCGTCTGAATCAGCTAACAGTCTTACTACAGAAGCGATTAAAAAGAGATAACCAAATCAAAGAAAAACATCAGATACAAGCTATGAGTATTCTATTGAGCTGTCAGAGAGTGAGCTTGTGGGAACGTACATATCTGAACTTGCACTAATTGATGAAGATGGTGATGTTATTGCATTCTCAAATTTTTCTGTCAAAAGGCAAGGATAATATTGAGACCACATTTGTAATTGAAGACAGTTATTAAAAACAGGATAAATATTATAACCAAGTAAATAAACTGGAAAAAATAATAGGTGAAAGGGATGACGAAAGAACAAGAGTTTTTAAGTTAAATAAGAGGAACATCAGATAATAAAAAGAGATAAAAACAGGAGAAATAATATATGAAAGATTACACAACAGATAATCCTGAGTTTTCAGATAAGGTCAGTATTGTTGAGACTAATGATCCTGCACATGCTGATGTGATAAATACACCGATTAAGCAGATATTCGGGAATACCGTAGCTAATAAGAAGGCTGTAAGGGAAACCAGAGATAATGTGAATAGGCAGCTTTCAGACTTCAAGTCAGAGATATCTGTAAAACAGGAGGAACTTAGCCAAGCACTTACAAAGCATAAAAACTGAGAATATATTCTCTGAGACTGGAGCACACGGCTTCAGATACTTTGACGATACATTTCAGTATTATGATGCAATAAAATCAAAATGGACAGATATAACAACAGGTGGGGTTGCTCCGTCAAATGTTATTAGTCCTACAATAAAAGCTGGAAACGGTAAACTCACAATCAGTTGGGGAGACCCTGCAGATATAGTGGCTGATGGTCAAAACCATTGCAGTTTGGAAAGGAACAAAACTTATTCAAAAAATAGGTTCTTTTCCTGAGAACTCAAGGGATGGAATTTTTAGTTGTTGATAACCAGACCAGAAATCAATACAAAGACAATGGATTTACTATAAACAATCTGGTCAATAACACGGTGTACTACTTTCAGCTGTTCCCCTATTCGGACAAGAAGACAGTCAACGACAATCCTGTGAACAGATTGAAAGCAGCACCTGTTCCATTCAGAAAAATGACAGTGAAAATTGACTTAAATAATTCAAATCCTGAAAGCTGTATAACCTACCATGATGATGCAGCCAATATGAGTGCAAAAGTTCGGCATGGGATGAATTCTTTGGTCATTATCCTTGCCTGTTTAAGAATGGGAATGAAGTCGGGAGACTAAGAAAGACAGACTTCACAAAGTTTGAAAACGGTTCCCTTGCTGATATTACATCAGGAAACGCAGGAGATGTAATGATTGCATTCCCTCGAAGAGGTATCAAAAATCAGTACATCAGGAAATATCGTAACGGTATCAATGACAGATGCGCCAGATGACCCTGAGTTTTAAATATTATGCGCATACAAGAGGGAGCCAGAGAAAAGATAAGTTTTATCTTGGCGCGTATAAAAGGCTATTATGACGGTTCAAAACTAAGGTCATTAAGCGGTAAAACACCGATAGCCAGTCAAACTATTAGCGCAATCAGAACATACGCAAGAAAACAACGGAGCAGGATATGACCAGTCGGCATTTTATCAGCTTGTATTCAGACAGGTGATGTATTTGCTTAAATATAAAAGCCTAAATTCACAGACCGCACTTGGCAGGGGGTTATGTGGATGGAAACGGCGGAGCAATAAATACCGGTGGGACAAATATAAGAGGCATGGACTTTGGAGAAACAACGGGCAAAGTTCAAATGAAACTGTTTGGACTGGAAGATTTTTGGGGCAATGTGTATGAATGGATTGATGGGCTTGTAACAGACAGTAACAGAAATCTGCTTATAGGAACTGATAATTTTAATGAGAGCGGTGCAGGATATACCAATTATGGACAAGGGCTCAACATCAAAAATTGACTAGTTGGATGAAAAAGACCGCAAGGCACAACAGAAAAAAAGGTTTTATTATCAAAGAAGATGGGGCGTCAGAAACAACGTATTTCTGTGATTATGCAACGCTTCTCTCTTCCCGCGTTTCTGCCTTTGGTGGTAATTGGAACGCTGCTTCTGCTGCAGGGGTTTTTCAGTTACATGTTTGGGATGCCATTAATAGTGTTTTTGAGGTGACTGCTAGCCGCCTGATGTATCTGTAACTTTTAATTACTTTGATAGACTACCCTATGCATATTACTTTTTATATAGTAATGGACATGGGGAAGATACCAGCTTTTCAGTAGAATATTATAACAAAGTACAAATACTTCCAATAACAAAAGAAAGGTAATACAAATATGAAAAAACATGGGTATTGTGAGAGGCAGCGAAGAACAAGCCAAAGAATTGATTGTCGGTTTCGATACGGTTTATGTTCATAAGAACATAAAGAAACTGGAGAATGGTGACTACGAATATAAAGAGATTCAGTACGATAAAAAATGAGTATATAGCTTTAATGGCAAACGAAAATGCAGATATCAAGGCAGAAATGGAGAAAAAAAGACCTTGAGAATAAAATTGCCCTAGGCGAGCTATATGACATGATTACTGAAGGTGGTGTTGTGAAGTGATGAAAATCACGGAACTAATCATAAAAATTTTTGCTAAGAAAGGAGACGGAGACTATGGATGTTGTACTTGCTACCTTAATTGTCAAAGGGCTAAGAACTTATAAAAACCTTAGCTCTTTAATGAAAGAGCGTATTAAGTCAATCCTCATAGCGTTGGAACGCGAAGACTTAATTGTTGAAGACGATGCTAACGGAAATGCTTAATCAGTAAAAATATCCCGTATTGCTTTAGAGTGGTACGGGATATTATTCAATTTCAATAAGGAAAAAGCAAAATTGTCTTTTGACAAAAATGAGATTTTTGACAAAAATTCTGAGCGGCTACAGTAAAGTAGCCATAAATAAGGTTGGTCAGATGAT